>Ga0222426_100045_pt1 | contig 260360 bp, 241 predicted proteins | sample 2B50Ametagenome_FD_180087 | JGI IMG/M metagenome (GOLD analysis project Ga0222426, IMG submission 180087) | Enriched microbial communities from leaf-cutter ant dump, University of Wisconsin, Madison, United States - 2B50A (version 2) | ecosystem: Environmental > Terrestrial > Nest > Insects...
GGCTATGCCTTCGGGCGCCGCCAGGCCCGCACGCCGGACATGGGCTTCGTCAACCATGCCAATGTGATGGTGTTCTGTCCGGCCCTGGTGTTTTCCGCCCTGCTGGACAATCCCGTCGACCTGCTGCGGGGATGGCCGCTGGTGGCCGCGGGGGTGCTGATCATCGTGGTACCCGGGCTGCTGCTGGCCTGCGTGCGCAGCCCGGGCCTGCCGCGCCCCGCGTTCCTGGTGCCCGGCATGTTCCGCAACACCGGCAACATCGGCATTCCGCTGATGATGCTGGCGTACGGCAAGGGGCTGCTGGGCGACATCGTCGTCCTGTTCGTGTTGTCGAACCTGCTGCACTTTTCCCTGGGCCTGTTCCTGCTGTCGCGGGGCAGCAACCGCTGGCTGTGGCTGCGCAATCCGAACATCTGGGCGGCCTTGCTGGGCGTCCTGCTGGCGCCGCATCGGGACTGGATCCCGCCGTTCGTGACGACCTCGATCGAGCTGACCGGTCAGATCGCCATCCCGCTGATGCTGTTCGGGCTGGGCGTGCGGCTGTCGCAGGACCGCATCGAGCAGATGGGGCTGGCGCTGCGCATCAACGCCCTGTACCTGCTGGTGGGCCTGCTGACCCTGCCGCTGGTGTTGTGGCTGCTGCCGCTGACGCCTGAATGGGCACGCCTGGTGACGCTGTCGGTGATGCTGCCGCCGGCGGTGCTGAACTACCTGCTGTGCGAGCAATACCGGATGGAACCCAAGACGGTCGCCAGCGTGGTGTTGCTGGGCAACCTGCTGTCCATCGTCACCATCCCGCTGGTGGTCTGGGCGACCCTGACCTGGATTTGAAAGCGGCCGCTCTTGCGGGCGGCCGGGGCAGGGCGGCGCAGGCGACGGTGGAGCAGATGGCGGCGCGCCGCGCGCGCCGGGCCTGATCAGCGCGCGTCGGCCTGCTGCGGCATCTCGATCTTGACCTCCAGCACCTCCAGGGAATCCTGGCGGTCCAGATTGACCTTGATGTCGTCGGGGTTGATCTGCACGTACTTGGAGATCACGGCGATCAGTTCCTGCTGCATCTGCTGCAGGAAGTCCGGGCTGCGGCCGCTGCTGCGCTCGTTGATCAGGATGAGTTGCAGGCGGTCCTTGGCGATGCTGGCCGAGGTTTTTTTCTGTCCGCGCAGGAAATCCAGGAACGACATGCTTACTTACCCCCGAAAAGCCGCTTGAACAGGCCGGGCTTTTCATAGTCCACGAAACGCAGCGGCTTTTCCTCGCCCAGGTAGCGGGCCACCACGTCCTGGTAGGCCTGGGCGACGTCGGAGTCGCCCTTGTGAATGGCCGGCACGCCCTCGTTGGAAGCCTGCAGCACGATCTCGGATTCGGGAATCACGCCGATCAGGCGGATGCGCAGGATGTCCTCGATGTCGCCCAGGGACAGCATCTCGCCGTCGGCCACGCGCTTGGCGTTGTAGCGGGTCAGCAGCAGGTGTTCCTTGATGGGTTCCTCGCCTTTTTCGGCGCGGCGGGACTTGGCCGACAGGATGCCCAGGATGCGGTCGGAGTCGCGCACCGAGGAAACCTCGGGATTGGTCACCACCAGCGCGTCGTCGGCGAAATACGAGGCCATGATGGCGCCCGTCTCGATGCCGGCCGGCGAATCGCAGACGATGTAGTCGAAATCCATGGCCTGCAGGTCGTTCAGGACCTTTTCCACGCCTTCGCGAGTCAGGGCTTCCTTGTCGCGCGTCTGCGAGGCGGGCAGGATGTAGAGCTTGTCGAGCTGCTTGTCCCGGATCAGGGCCTGGTGCAGGGTGGCCTCGCCCTGGATGACGTTGACGAAGTCATACACCACCCGGCGTTCGCAGCCCATGATCAGGTCGAGGTTGCGCAGGCCGACGTCGAAGTCGATGACCACGGTCTTGTGACCGCGCATGGCCAGGCCGGCCGAGAAGCTGGCGCTGGTGGTGGTCTTGCCCACGCCACCTTTGCCGGAAGTGACTACAACGATGCGCGCCATGGTGTCGGTATTCCCCTGTTTTCAAAATTCATGACATCGTAAAGCAAAATGCCCGCGGATATGCCGGATGGCGGTCGGCGAAGGTATCACCGTGTGACCGGATGCGGCGTTCAGAGCGCCCGGATGCGCAGGGTGTCGCCGTCCAGCACCACCTGCGCCGCCCGATTATGCAATGAGTCGGGCAGCCGCGTCTCGACCACCCGGTAGACGCCGGCGATGGCCAGGAGTTCCGGATCCAGCTGCGTGGTGAGGATCATGGCGTCGGGGCGGCCCTGGGCGCCGGCCATGGCCTTGCCGCGCAGCGGACCGTAGACGTGGATGTGGCCGTCGGCGATGACCTCGGCCCCCTGGCTGACCAGGCCCATGACGATGAGGTCGCCGCCCCGGGCGTAGATGCGCTGGCCCGAGCGCAGGGGGTGGCGGATGACCAGCGTCTGGCCGGAGGCGGCCGGCTCCGCGGACGCGGGCGGTGCCTCGGGGACGGCCGCCGCGGGTCCGGGCGCCGCGGGCGTGTCGGCCTGCGGCCGGGCGGGCTTGCGGGCACCGCCGCGCGGGCCGGCGTCGTCCGGCGCCGCCTCGGCGCGCGCGGCGGCGGGGCGGCCGGCGGAGGGTTCGAGAGGCGCCAGGCCGGCCTTCAGGGCGGATGCCGCGAGATCGGCCCCGGCCTGGACGCCGATCGGGTGCAGCCGGTGCTTGCGCATCGCCGCCGCCAGGGCCTTCCAGTCGGGCGCCCGGGACAGGCCCTGGGCGTCGAGGATGACGGGCTCGTTCTCGTAGAAGGCGCCGGCCTCCTGCATGCGCCGGTCCAGGGCTTCCAGCAGGGTGGCCGTGTCGTCGGTATGCAGCACGGCGCGCAAGCCAACCAGGGTTGCGCTCTTGAAATCCAGGGTGTCGGAACGGGTGGCCATGGCGCGCGTCAGGCCCAGGTGTCGCGCAGCGTGACGGCGCGGTTGATCACCGGGCGGTCGACGGTGGAGTCCTCGCGGTCGGCGACGAAGTAGCCCAGCCGTTCGAACTGCCAGGAGGCCCCGGGCTCGGCCCGCACGCCGGGCTCCAGCCAGCCGTGCACCACCCGGCAGGAGTCCGGATTGAGGGCCTGCAGGAAATCCTGGTCGCCCCGGTCGGGGTGGGGCTCGCGGAACAGGCGGTCGTAGAGGCGGATCGTGGCCGGCACGGCATGCGCCGCGCTGACCCAGGTGATCGCGCCCTTGACCTTGACGGCGTCGGCCCCCGGCGTGCCGCTGCGGGTGTCGGGCAGGTATTCGCAGTGGACCTCGGTAACCTCGCCCTGCGCGTTCTTGACGAAGCCGGTGCAGCGCACCACGTAGCCGTACTTCAGGCGCACGAGATTGCCCGGGAACAGGCGGAAATATTTCTTGGGTGGTTCCTCGCGGAAATCATCGCGTTCGATCCAGAGTTCGCGGGTCAGCGGGAACTCGCGGCGCGGGCTTTCGGGGTTGTGCGGATTCAGGGGCGCCGAGCAGGGCTCGGTGTGGTCCTCGGGGAAGTTCGTGATGACGAGCTTGAGCGGGTCCAGCACCGCCACGGCGCGCGCGGCCACCGGATCGAGGTCGTCGCGCAGCGCCTGTTCGAGGACGCTGTAGTCGATGCGCGAGTCGGCCTTGGATACGCCCAGGCGCTCGCAGAACAGGCGGATCGCGCCGGGGGTGTAGCCGCGGCGGCGCAGGCCCGCCAGCGTGGGCAGGCGCGGGTCGTCCCAGCCGGCGACGTGGCCTTCGGTGACCAGCTGGCGCAGCTTGCGCTTGCTGGTGACGACGTAGCTGAGGTTCAGCCGGGCGAACTCGTGCTGGTGCGGCAGCGGCCCGGCCAGCTGGCCGAGCTCGGCCAGGCGCTGGAGGATCCAGTCGTAGAACGGGCGCTGGTCCTCGAATTCCAGCGTGCAGATGCTGTGCGTGATGCCCTCGAGGGCGTCTTCCACCGGGTGCGCCCAGGTGTACATGGGGTAGATGCACCAGGCATCGCCGGTGCGGTGGTGGCGGGCGTGGCGGATGCGGTAGAGCACCGGGTCGCGCAGATTGATGTTGGGCGAAGCCATGTCGATGCGGGCGCGCAGGGCCATGCTGCCGTCGGGATGCCGGCCGGCGCGCATCTCGCGCAGCAGCGCCAGCGATTCGGCGGCCGGGCGGTCGCGCCAGGGCGAATCCGTGCCCGGCTCGGTCAGCGTGCCCCGGGAGGCGCGCATCTCGTCGGCGGACTGCTCGTCGACGTAGGCGTGGCCCGCCTCGACCAGGGCCTCGGCGAACCGGTACAGGGTCTCGAAGTAGTCGCTGGCGAAATATTGGTGTTCGGTGCCGTCGGCGACCCAGTCGAACCCCAGCCAGCGCACCATCTCGATGATGGCGTGGACGTATTCGTCTTCTTCTTTCTCGGGGTTGGTGTCGTCGAAGCGCAGGTGGCAGATGCCCTGGTAGTCGTGCGCCAGGCCGAAATTCAGGCAGATGCTCTTGGCGTGGCCGATGTGCAGGTAGCCGTTGGGTTCGGGCGGAAAGCGGGTGCGGATCCGGGCCGGGTCGACGGCGCCGGACTGCCGCGCGCGGGCGTCGCTGGGCGGAGGCGCCCAGTGGCGGCCCTGGTATCGACCGGCCTTCAGGTCGTTGTCGATGATGGTGCGCAGAAAATTGGAGGCAGGCGCGGCGTCGGTGGTCATACAGTCCGGTGCATAATAAACTAGCGCACATTATGACTCAAACCGCATGGGTTCTGTCGCTGACCCAGTTCTATTTGGGCCTGGGTTTCATGCTGTTCTTCCTGGCGCTGGAACTCGGACTGGCGTGGGTGCTGTTCGTCCTGCGCGTGCGGGCACGCCGCGGCGGTCCGGCCCTGCTGGCCTATCGTTTCTGGGTGCGCATCTATGCGCTCGCGCTGATCATCGGCTTTGCCGCCAGCCTGCCACTGTTGCTGCAGCTGGGCACGCTGTGGCCCGATTTCATGAACCGCGCCGGCGAGGTCGTCGGGCCGCTGCTGGCCATGGCGGTGCTGACCGCCTTCGTCTTCAAGTCCTGCTTCCTGGGCGCCATGCTGTATGGCCAGCGCTCGCTGTCCGAGCGTTCGCACGTGGCCGTCGTCGGCATGGTGGCGCTGGGCACTTCGCTGACCGCCTGGTGGGTCGTCGTGCTGCTGGCCTGGCTGCAGTGGCCGGTCGGCACGACGCTCAGCGACAGCCATTACCGGATCACGGACTGGCCGGCCCTGCTGGGCGGCGGCGCCGCGCCGGCGCTGTTCGGCGTGCTGGTGACGGGCGGCTTGATGCTGGCGGCCACGCTGATGCTGTCGGTGACCGCGCAGCGCACGCGCGCGCGGCCCAGCGACGAGGGCGACCGCTCGGTCTTCGCCGGGGCCGCCTGGCTGCTGCTGGCCGTGGTGGTGCTGCAAGCCGGCCTGGCTGGCTGGCTGGGCCGCCAGTTGCTGCCGGTCCAGCCGGCGCGGGCGGCCGCCGTCGTGCCGCAGTGGCAGAGCGGGCCGCCCGCGCCCCTGGCGCTGCTGGCCTGGCTGGACGTGCCCGGCAGTCGCAACGCATGGGCCTGGACCGGCCCGCAACTGCCCGCAGACTGGCTGCCGGCCCCGGCTGGCGCAGCCGCGACCGCGACCGCGACCGCGGACGCGGCCGCGCCCGGCGGCGCCATGCAGGGGCTCGATGACCTGCGGGGCATGCGGCCGCCCGTCTGGCTGACGTATGCGAGCTCCCGGCTGGCGGCCGTGCTGACCGGCGTGCTGGGCGTACTGGCCCTGGCGGCGCTGTGGCGCGGCCGGCGGCTGTCCTTCGAGCCCGACGGCCTGAGCCGCCGGGGACGGTTCGGGCTGCGCGGCATGGCCTGGGTGGCGCTGGGGGCGCAGGCGGCGGGCTGGGGCCACCTGATGATCGGCAGCCTGCCGTATGCGATCTATGGCACGGTCACGCTGCGCGAGATCGGCACGGTGCAGGGCGATGCCGCCCTCTGGCTGGTCCTCGGGCTCCAGGTCATGGTGTACGGGGGGCTGGTGCTGGGCTTCCGGCAACTGCTGGGGCATACCATGCGTTACGGGGTGGTGCCTGTGGCCCGCCATCGGGGGCGGGCATGATCGAATCGCTGGCGGCCCTGGTTGGGCTGGGGGCGCAGGACCCCGCGTTCTGGATGCCCCTGGCGCTGATGGGCGTGTTCTTCGCCATCCTGGTGGCCGGCGTCCTGCTCGACGGCTTCGACATCGGCGTGGGTTGCGTTTCCCTGGTGGCGCCCGCGGCCCTGCGGCCGCGCATGCTGTCGCTGCTGGGGCCGTGGCGGGATGCCAACGAGTTCTGGCTGTTCCTGGGCATCGGCCTGCTGGTGGCGGCGTTCCCCTATGCGTGGCCGCAGACGCTGGGCCGCCTTTACCTGCCCTTGTCCCTGCTGGGCCTGGGCACCCTGCTGCGTTCGGTCTGCTTCGAGTGGCGCCTGCGGGCGCCGGTCCAGCAGCAGGGCCGCTGGCAGTTCGGCTTCGGGGCGGGCGCGGTGCTGGTGGCGTTCTCGCACGGCTACCTGCTGGCGCGCATCGTCGTCGCCTACGAGACGGGGGCCGGCTACACGGGCTTTGCGATCCTCATGGGGGTCTGCGCCGTCGCGGTCTACAGCCTGCTGGGCGCGGCCTGGCTGATGATGCGCGAGGCCGGCGAGCTGCGGGTGCGGGCGGTGGGCTGGGCGCGGCGCACCCTGCGCTGGAGCGCGGTGGGCGCGGTGGGCGTGTCGGTGGTGCTCGATTTCTCCAATGCCGGCGTGTTCCTGAAATGGGGCGACGGCCAGCATTGGACCGCGGTGTTCCTGGTCTGGGGTGCCCTGTTGCTGTGCTTCGTGCTGACCGAAATGACGCTGCAGCGCATGATCGCGCACAGCTACCGGGCCTCGGCCCTGCCGTACGCCCTGGTCCTGGTGATCTTCCTGGTCCTGCTGGGGGGCCTGGCCTACAGCTTCTTTCCCTACGTGGTCCTGGACGAGATCACCCTGTGGGATGCCGCGGCGCCGGTGGCGACCCTGCGCCTGACCTTGTCGGCGACGGTGATCGCCTTCCCGGTGGCCCTGATCTTCAATCTCTGGGTGTACTGGCGCATGCTGGGGCGCTCGCGTCCGCCCAGGCCGCCCGATTTCCGGGGTTGATCCATGAGCGGACCCCTCTTGCGCATCCGGGCCGACAGCGTGCTCGCGATGCTGTGCCTGGCGGCCCTGGCGGGGGTCGGCGGCGCGGTCGCGACGATTGCCTTCCATGCCGGGATCCACGCCATCCAGTTGCTGTTCGCGGAACAGCCCGGCCTCATTACCCAGGTCATGGGCAGCCTGTCCTGGCCCTGGCGGTTGGGGGTCCCGGCCGTGGGCGGGGTCTGCGCCGGCGCCCTGCTGGTCGCCGCCCGCAAGGTGTCGCGCGACAAGCATTCCGGCTACATGGAGGCCGTCGCCATCGGCGATGGCCGCATGTCCCTGGGCCAGGGCCTGCTGCGTTCCCTGTCCTCGCTGTGCACCGTCGCCTCGGGCGGCTCGATCGGGCGCGAGGGCGCGATGGTGCACCTGGCGGCGCTGTGGTCTTCCGGCCTGGGCCGGATCCTGAGGGTGGATACGGCGCACCTGCGGCTGCTGGCGGCCTGCGGCGCCGCGGCCGGGGTATCGGCGGCCTACGGCGCGCCGCTGGCCGGCGCCGTGTTCGTGGGCGAGATCATCCTCGGGTCCATGTCCTTCCAGAACTTCGGCCCGCTGCTGGTGGCGGCCGCCGTGTCCAGCCTGGTCATGCACCTGACCGGCCATTATGCCGCCCGCTATCCCGTGCCGGACCTGCAGGCGGCGCCGCCCGAGCTGCTGCTGCCCTGCCTGGCCCTGGGCATCCTGGCCGGAGTGGGCGCCGCGCAATTCCTGCGCTGCCTGCATGGATTCCAGACCCTGTTCGCCCGCACCGGCCTGCCGTTGCCGCTGCGGCTGGGGCTGGGCGGCCTGCTGCTGGGCGCGCTGCTGACGCAGCTGCCGGACATGGCAGGCAACGGCAACCGGGTGGTGCTGTCCTTGCTGCACAGCGACTGGGCCTGGCAGACCGTGCTGCTGATGCTGGTGTGCAAGGTGCTGGCGACCGCGCTGACGGCGGGGTCCGGCGCGGTGGGGGGCGTCTTCACCCCGACGCTGTTCGTCGGCGGCGCCCTGGGGGTGCTGTTCGGCCAGGTGCTGGGAGACGCCTGGCCGGTCCTGGCCGGCCACGGCGCCATGTTCGCGGTGGTGGGGATGGGCGCCTTCCTGGCGGCCGCGACCAGCGCGCCCTTCATGGCGATCCTGATGATCTTCGAGATGACGCTCAGCTACCAGATGGTGCTGCCGCTGGTGCTGGCCTGCGTGGCGGCCTACTTCGTCTCGCGCGGGCTGGCGCAAGCCGTCATGTACGAGGTCACGCTGCACCACGAGGACAACCAGGCGCTGCGCCGGCGCCTGCGCCAGGCGCGACTGGACAGCCTGCTGCGGCCGGCCGAGACCGTGGTGGGCACGGCCATGCCGGTGCGGCGCGCCCAGGAGATGTTCCTGGACTATCCGGTCAAGTACCTCTACGTGGTCGACGAGGAAGGCAGCTGGCAGGGCGTGATCGCGCAGCAGGACCTTACCCGCATGATGCTCGGCGAGATCGATGTGGGATCCAAGACCTGCGGCGAGGTCCTGCGGCTGGATTTCGTCAAGCCGCTGTATCCCGACCTGAGCCTGGACGATGCCCAGGCCCAGTTCAGCGCCTTCCAGGGCGAGCGCCTGCCCGTGGTCAGCCGCGACCGGCCCGCCCGACTGCTGGGGGTGGTCTACAAATCGGATCTGCTGGAACGCTATTCCCAGCTCAAGCGCGCGGTGGACGCGGAGGATGCCTTCGTCCTCTCGCCCCGCCGGCGGAGCTAGGAGGCCCCTTGGGATATACTGTAATTTTGCACAGTCCGCCAGGAATCGCCTGCCGGGCCCGACTCTTCCCCGCTTGGGACATGTGATGGCGATACAACCCGATTCCCTGTCTTCCGGCGCCTTCGAGCCCCGGCTGGTGGCCCCCGACGTGGCGTCCCACGCCGAGGACTCCATCGAACGCGCCCTGCGGCCCAAGGCCCTGCAGGACTACGTCGGCCAGCAGCGGGTGCGCGAGCAGCTGGACATCTTCATCGCGGCCGCGCGCGGCCGCGGCGAGGCCCTGGACCACGTGCTGCTGTTCGGTCCGCCGGGGCTGGGCAAGACCACCCTGGCGCACATCGTCGCCCACGAAATGGGCGTGCAGTTGCGCCAGACCTCCGGCCCGGTGCTGGAACGCCCGGGCGACCTGGCCGCGATGCTGACGAACCTCGAACGCAACGACGTGCTGTTCATCGACGAGATCCATCGCCTGTCGCCGGTGGTCGAGGAAATCCTGTATCCCGCGCTCGAGGACTTCCAGATCGACATCCTGATCGGCGAGGGGCCCGCGGCCCGCAGCGTCAAGATCGACCTGCAGCCTTTCACGCTGGTCGGCGCCACCACCCGCGCCGGCATGCTGACCAATCCGCTGCGCGACCGTTTCGGCATCGTGTCGCGGCTGGAGTTCTATTCCGCCGAGGACCTCGCCCACATCGTGCGGCGCAGCGCCGGCCTGCTGGGCGCGGACGCCACGCCCGACGGCGCCGCCGAGATCGCCCGCCGCTCGCGCGGCACGCCGCGCATCGCCAACCGCCTGCTGCGCCGCGTGCGCGACTACGCGGAGGTCCGCGCGGGCGGGCGCATCGACACGGCCACCGCGCAGGCGGCGCTGTCCATGCTCGAGGTCGACCCCCAGGGGCTGGACCTGATGGACCGCAAGCTGCTCGAGGCCATCGTGCACAAGTTCGACGGCGGCCCCGTCGGGGTGGACAGCCTGGCGGCGGCCATCGGCGAAGAGCGTGACACCATCGAGGACGTCATCGAGCCCTATCTGATCCAGCACGGCTATCTGCAGCGCACCCCCCGGGGCCGCATGGCCACGCGCCGCTGCTGGCAACACCTGGGGCTCAAGGCCCCGTCGGGCGGGGCGGAGCCGGACCTGTTCACGGCGGGCTGATCGGCGGGCGCGCGCGTGCGCGCTAATCGCGGATCTGGCGCACGCACTCCACCACGTCGGGGCCGTAGGTTTCGAGCTTGCGCGCGCCCACGCCGCTGACGCCGGCGAGGGCGTCGAGGCTGTCGGGGTTGCGCAGGGCGATCTCGCGCAGGGTGGCGTCGTGGAAGATCACGTAGGCGGGCACGCTGTGTTCGCGGGCGACGCGCGCGCGCCAGGCCCTCAGGTGCTCGAATCGCGCCAGGGCGTCGGGCGGCAGGGCATCGAGCTGGGCCGCCGTGGTGGTGCGCTGGCGGCCGGACTTGGCGCGCTTGGCGGCCACCGGACGCAGCATCAGGGTGCGCTCGCCCTTCAGGACGGCGCGGCTGGCGTCGGTCAGGGCCAGGGTGCCGTAGCCTTCCAGGTCGACCGTCAGCAGGCCCAGCGCCAGGGCCTGGCGCAGGACACTGCGCCAGGCGTCCACCGAGAGGTTCTCGCCCACGCCGAAGACGCTGAGCGTCTGGTGGTCATGTTGTTTGACCCGGTCGGTCAGCTGGCCGCGCAGGATGTCGATCAGGTGGCCGCCGCCGAAACGCTGGCCGCGCTCGCGCCACAGGCGGTAGACCGCCGACAGCAGTTTTTGCACGGCCACGGTGCCGTCCCAGGCGGCGGGCGGCTCCAGGCAGGTGTCGCAATTGCCGCAGGGCCCGATGGTCTGGCCGAAATAGGCCAGCAGGTCCTGGCGCCGGCAGGTGACGGTCTCGCACAGCGCCAGCATGGCGTCCAGCTGCCGCACCTGGCGGCGCTGGTGCAGCGAATCGCCCTCGGAATCGTCGATCATGCGGCGCTGCTGCACCACGTCCTGCAGGCCGTAGGCCAGCCAGGCGTCGGCGGGCAGGCCGTCGCGCCCGGCGCGACCCGTTTCCTGGTAGTAGCCCTCGATGGACTTGGGCAGGTCGATGTGGGCGACGAAGCGCACGTCGGGCTTGTTCACGCCCATGCCGAAGGCGATGGTGGCCACCATGACGATGCCGTCCTCGCGCAGGAAGCGGGCCTGATGGGCCGCGCGCGTCGCGGCGTCCAGCCCCGCGTGGTAGGGCAGGGCGGTGATGCCGTTGCGCGACAGGAATTCCGCCGTCTGCTCGACGCGGGAGCGCGACAGGGCGTAGACGATGCCGCATTCGCCGGCGTGCTCGGTGCGGATGAAGTCCAGCAGCTGGCGGCGGACCTCCTGTTTCTCGACGATGCGATAGCAGAGATTGGGGCGGTCGAAGCTGGCGATGAAGCGGGGCGCCTCGTGCAGGCCCAGGCATTCGACGATGTCGCGGCGGGTGGCGTCCGTGGCCGTGGCGGTCAGGGCGACGCGCGGGACGTCCGGCCAGCGTTCGGCCAGCAGGCTCAGGCCCTGGTATTCGGGCCGGAAGTCATGGCCCCATTGAGAGACGCAGTGCGCCTCGTCGATGGCGAACAGGGCGACGCGGCCGCGGTCCAGCAGTTCGAGGCAGTGTGGGGTCAGCAGCCGTTCGGGTGCCACGTACAGCAGGTCCAGCCCGCCTTGCACGAAGGCGCGTTCGACCTCGCGCGCCTGGCCTGGCGTCTGGGTGGAGTTCAGGAAGGCCGCCCGCACGCCGAGTTCCTGCAAGGCGTCGACCTGGTCCTGCATCAGCGCGATCAGGGGCGAGACGACGACGCCCGTGCCTGGCCGCACCAGGGCCGGGATCTGGTAGCACAGCGATTTGCCGCCGCCGGTGGGCATCAGCACCAGCGCGTCGCCGCCGCCGATGATGTGCTCGATGATGGCCTGCTGTTCCCCGCGGAAGGAGTCGTAGCCGAAGACCTCGCGCAGCGCGTCCAGGGCGCTGGCGTACCGGGCCGGCGCCGCCTGGCCGCCGGCGGGCGCGGCCGCCATGACCGGCGCGCCGTCCTCGTCCCAGAAGGGGATGGTGTCGTCGTGCATGCCGGTCTCAGCCCCGGGCCAGGTTCTTCAGCGCCTGGCGGATGCTGTCGGACACGCTCAGGCCTTCGGGCAGGGCCGTGACGGCCCGCCGCGCCTCGGCGGCCGAATAGCCCAGGGCCTGCAGCGCATTGAGCACGTCGTCTCCCGCCGCCGCCGACGGGCCGCCGTCCGCGCGGGACGTGCCCGCCAGGGGGCTGAGTTTGTCGCGCAGTTCGAGCAGCAGGCGTTCGGCGGTCTTCTTGCCGATGCCGGGGACCCTGACGAGCCGGCCGGATTCCTGGCGGTCGACGGCGTCGGCCAGGTCCTCGACGCTCAGGCCCGAGAGCACGGCCAGCGCGGTGCGCGCGCCGATGCCGCTGACCTTGATGAGCGCGCGGAAGGCGCTGCGCTCGGAGGGCGTGGCGAAGCCGTAGAGCACGTGGGCGTCCTCGCGGATCGCCAGGTGCGTGTGCAGCGTGACGGTCTGGCCCACCGCCGGCAGCTTGTAGAGGGTGCTCATGGGCACGTCGATCTCGTAGCCCAGCCCGCCAGCCTGGATGCAGACGGTGGGCGGGGCGAGTTCGAGCAGGGTGCCGGTGATGCGGCCGATCATGATGGGTACCCGGGAAGTGGATGGTGCGGAAAGGGCATGGGAGGCTCGTGCGTCGCGGGGCGTGCCCTCAGGATATCAGACGTCCGGTGCGCAGGCGGCCCGAGCGTGTCGTCAGGGTCTCGGGCGCCAGGGCCTGCAGCCGGCCGGCCAGCGGCGCGCAGTGGGCATGGCAGATGGCGCAGGCCAGGGCATCGGCCGCATCCGGGGCGGGCACGCCGTCCAGCGTCAGCAGGTGGCGCACCATGGCCTGGATCTGGTCCTTGGTGGCCCGTCCGGTGCCGACCACGGCCTTCTTGATCTGCAGGGCGGTGTATTCCTGGACCGCCAGGCCGCAGTCGGCCAGGGCGCACAGCGCCGCGCCGCGCGCCTGGCCCAGCAGCAGCGTCGAGGCCGGATTGGCGTTCAGGAAGACTTTCTCCAGGGCGGCCTGATCGGGCCGCGCGTCCCGGGCGACCTCCCGCAGATTGTCCAGGATGACCTTCAGGCGGGCGTGCAGGGGCAGGGCGGACGGCACGACGATGGTGCCGCTGGCCACGTAGCGCAGGCGTGCGCCCTGGGCTTCGATGACGCCGAAGCCCGTGCGGCGCAAGCCGGGATCGACCCCCAGGATCCGCATCAGTGGCGGAAGTGGCGGGTGCCGGTGAACACCATGGCGATGCCGCGCTCGTCGGCGGCGGCGATCACCTCGTCGTCGCGGATGCTGCCGCCGGGCTGGATCACGCAGGTCGCGCCGGCATCGGCCACCACGTCCAGGCCGTCGCGAAACGGGAAGAAGGCATCCGACGCGACGGCGGAGCCCGCCAGCGACAGGCCGGCTTTTTCTGCCTTGATCGAGGCGATGCGGGCCGAATCGATGCGGCTCATCTGGCCGGCCCCCACGCCCAGCGTCATGCCCTGGCCGCAGAAGACGATCGCGTTGGACTTCACGTATTGCGCGACGTTCCAGGCAAACAGCAGGTCCTGCATCTGGGCGGCGGTGGGTGCCAGGCGGGTGACGACCTTGACGTCGGCCTCGGTGGCGACGTGGCCGTCCGGGTCCTGGATCAGCCAGCCGCCGCCGACGCGCTTGACGTCGAAGGGGTTGCGGGCGGCGCCGGGCGGGACTTCAAGGACGCGCACGTTCTTCTTGGCCGACAGGACATTCAGCGCGGCGCCGGTGTAGGCCGGCGCGATCAGGACTTCCAGGAACTGCCCTGAGACCGCGCGGGCCGCGTCCTCGTCCACCGGCGCGTTGAAGGCGATGATGCCGCCGAAGGCGGAGGTCGGGTCGGTCTTGAACGCCTGCTGGTAGGCGGCCAGGGGATCGCCGCCCAGGGCCACGCCGCAGGGATTGGCGTGCTTGACGATGACGCAGGCGGTGGTCGGGAAGCTGCGCACGCATTCCCAGGCCGCGTCGGCGTCGGCGATGTTGTTGTAGGACAGTTCCTTGCCCTGGATCTGGCGGTAGCCCGCCAGCAGGCCCTCGCCCACCGAGCGGTCGCGGTAGAAGGCGGCGCCCTGGTGGGGATTCTCGCCGTAGCGCAGCGCCTGCTGGCGCTCGATCTGTACGGTCAGCACGCGCGGCCAGGGCTCGCGCGCGGGCACCGCGGCCGGCGCCGGCTCGCGCTCGGCCAGGCTGCCGAGGTAGCCGGCGATCGCGCCATCGTAGGCGGCGGTGTGGGCATAGACCTTGGCGGCCAGCTCCAGGCGCAGGCCGTAGGACGGCTGGTGCGCCGGGCCGTCCATGTCGGCCAGGACGCGGGCGTAGTCGGCCGGGTCGATCACCACGGTCACGCCGCCTTGCGCGGAGCCGTGGTTCTTGGCGGCGGAGCGCAGCATCGCCGGGCCGCCGATGTCGATGTTCTCGATGGCGTCGGCCAGGATGCAGTCCGGCTTGTCGATGGTCTGCTGGAAGGGATACAGATTGACCACCAGCAGGTCGATGGTCGGGATGTCCTGTTCTTTCAGCGTGCGCATGTGTTCCGGATCGTCGCGGCGGGCCAGCAAGCCGCCGTGGATGCGCGGATGCAGGGTCTTGACCCGGCCGTCCAGGATCTCGGGCGAGCCGGTGTGGGTCGCCACCTCGGTCACTTGCAGCCCGGCCTCGCGCAGCAGCCGCGCGGTGCCGCCGGTGGACAGCAGGGACACGCCGCGCTGGGCCAGCGCCTGGGCAAACTCGAGAACGCCCGTCTTGTCGGACACGGAAATCAAAGCAGTCTGGATGGTCATGGCAGCGGAAGGGAAAGGAGGAATCGTGATCAGGCGGTCAGTTGGTGGACCTGGAGTTTCTTGCGCAGTGTGCCCCGCGTGATGCCGAGCATGTCGGCGGCCCGCGTCTGGTTGCCTTCGGTGCGCTCCAGCGCGACCTGCAGCACGGTGCGCTCGACGCAGAGATTGACCATGGCCAGCATGTCGTTGGGCGCGGAATCCCCCAGGTCTTCGAAATAGCGATCGAGCTGATCGCGGACGGCTTGTTCCAGGGGCGTGGTGGTAGGCATGGAGTGCAGGGGCATGGAAAAGGGCTAGAGTGAAATGCGTCAGTGCAAAACCGGCGGGGCCGGGACGGCGGCGGCGTCGGCCGGCTGCTCGTCCAGCCAGCGCCGCAACGCGCCGGACTGCTGTTCGGTGCTGTCGAGCGCCATGATGGCCGGCAGCAGCTCGTCGGCGCCCGGCAGGTCGGCCAGGTACCAGCCGATGTGCTTGCGGGCGGTGCGCACGCCGGTGTATTCGCCGTAGAACGTGTAGTGGTCTTCCAGGTGGCTGAGCAGGTGCTCGCGCAGTTCGCCGTACGTGGGCGGCGGCAGGCGGGTGCCGTGCGCCAGGTAGTGGGCGATTTCCCGGAAGATCCAGGGGCGCCCCTGGGCCGCGCGCCCGATCATGACCGCGTCGGCTCCAGTGTAGTCCAGAACGGCGCGCGCCTTCTCGGGACTGTCGATGTCGCCGTTGGCAATCAGGGGGATGCCGATCTCCTGGCGCACCGCGCGGATGGTGTCGTATTCGGCCTGGCCCGCATACAGGTCGCAGCGGGTGCGGCCGTGCAGAGTCAGGGCGGCGATGCCGCAGTCCTGCGCCAGGCGCGCGACGCGCACTGCGTTGCGGCTGTCGCGGTCCCACCCGGTGCGGGTCTTCAGGGTCACCGGCACGCCCAGCGGCGCGCAGACGGCGACGACGCGCTGCAGGATGCGGGCCACCAGGGCCTCGTCGCGCAGCAGGGCCGATCCGGAGGCCACGTTGCAGACCTTCTTGGCTGGACAGCCCATGTTGATGTCGATGATGCGCGCGCCTTTGCGGACGTTGAACAGCGCGGCCTCGGCCAGCATGTCGGGGTCGGCCCCCGTGATCTGGACGGCGACGGGGTCCGGCTCGCCGTCGTGGTTCAGGCGGCGGGACGTCTTCACGCTGTCCCACAGGCGCGGGTTGCTGGCGGCCATCTCGGACACGGCGTAGGCCGCCCCCAGCGCCTTGCACAGGCGCCGGTAGGGGCGGTCCGTGACCCCCGCCATGGGGGCCGCGCAGACAGGGTGGGACAGGGTCCAGGATCCGATACGCATGGCCGACATTGTAGAAGGTGGCCCGCCTTACAGGCGCTGGCCTTGCAGCAGGTGGCGCGCCAGCGGCTTGCGCAGGGCCGGCAGCAGGTCCAGGGCGGCCAGTCCCAGGCCGCCCGCGTGGCGCAGCAGCGGATTGCCGGTCGCGAACAGGCGCGGCAGGAAGTCCGTGATGCCCAGGGTCAGGACGCGGTCCAGGTGGCGCTGGCGGGCGTAGTGTTCCAGCAGCGGCTGTACGGGCTCGTCCGGACGGGCCAGCCAGGGCTGCAGCGCGTGGGCCAGCTGCGCGGCATCGCGCAGGCCGAGGTTCAGCCCCTGGCCCGCCACGGGGTGCAGGGTCTGGGCGGCGTTGCCGACCGCGACGATGCCCGCGCCCTGGAGGCTGGGGCCCGCGTGCAGGGACAGGGGGAAGGTGCTGGCGGCACCGGCGCGATGCAGCGCGCCCAGGCGCTGGCCGAAGGCTTTCTGCAGCAGAGGGTCGAAGTCGGCCGCCGGCAGCGCGGCCAGGTCCGGCGCCTGGGCGGGCGGCACGCACCAGACCAGGCTGTACAGGCCCTCGCCGGCCGGGTGCGGCAGCAGCGCCAGCGGGCCGGTGCGGGTGAAGCGTTCGAAAGCGCGGCCAGGCACCGGCTGCGAGGCCCGCACCGTCGCCAGCACGGCCTGCTGCGCGTACTCGCGATGCACGCCTCGCGGGCGCGCGCCGTCGGATACCAGCGCCAGGCGGGTGTCGGCCGGGCCGTCGGCCAGTTGCAGCGCCACGGGCCGGCCGGCCTGCGGGCGCGGCGGGCGCTCGCGCACGCGCGCCACGCCGCTGCGCGCCACGGCGGCATGCAGGGATTCCAGCAGTTCGTCGTAGGCGACCACGCAGCCCAGGCGCGGCACCTGGAGTTCGTCGCGGTCGATCAGGGTGCGGCCCAGGTGCCCCGCCTGCGAGACGTGCACGGTGAGGATGTCGGCCGCCCGGGCCGGCCAGGCGTCCAGGTGCCGCAGGAATTCGCGGCTGCCGTGATTGAGGGCCAGCGCCCGGGGGTCGATGGACTGGTCCGCCGCCCGCGGCGCCGGGTCCGGCCCCATCAGGACGATGCGGCCCGGATCGGGCGCGTGGCGCGCCAGGGCCAGCGCCAGCACGCAGCCGACCGGGCCGGAACCGAGAATCGCGATATCGTAGGTCGGGACGGACATGGGGCGCGCCAGGCGATGGGGAAAATGCCCATTTTAGAATGCTTCGGGACCGGCCTGCCGCCGGATGAAGTCGGGGGCGGGATCCTTTACACTGAGAGGATTGCGTTTCGTCGATCGATCTGTCCGTCATGGATCTGCTTGCCTGGCTGCGGCCCTGGGAATTTTCCCCGACCCTGGTGCTGGCCTTCGCGGCCTCGGCCTGGCTGTTCGTGCGCGGCGCCCGGCGCCACCGCGTCGCCGGGCTGCGCCAGACGCTGTTCTGGATCGGCTGGGTGCTGCTGTACCTGTCGCTGCACACGCGCGTCGACTACTACGCCGAACGCATGTTCTTCATCCATCGCCTGCAGCATCTGGTCCTACACCACCTGGGCCCGCTGCTGCTCATGGGCGCCTATCCGGGGCAGGTGATGCGCGCGGGACTGCCGCTGCGCTGGCGCGCCTGGCTGGCGCGCGCCCGCCGCCGCGCTCCGCTGCGCCGGCTGGAATCCCTGGCCACGCACCGCATGCTGATTCCCTTCCTGTTCGTCCTGCTGGTGCTCGTCTGGCTCGAACCGACCGTGCAGTTCTATTCCATGCTCGACTGGCGCATCTACCGCTTCATGAACTGGTCGGTGGTGATCAGCGGCGTGCTCTACTGGAACCTGATCCTGGACCGGCGGCCCCATCCGCCGGCAGCCCTGACGCCGGGCGGCCGGATCTTTTCGCCCGTCTTCACCATGGCGCCGCAGATGGTGGCGGGGGCGGTCATCGCCTTCACGGGGCACGACCTCTATCCGGTCTTCGACTTGTGCGGTCGCGCGCTGCCCGGCTTCAGCGCGCTGGACGACCAGGTGCTCGGCGGGCTGATCATGTGGGTGCCGGCGGGGCTGATCGAGACCTTCGGGCTGCTTTATGCGCTGGGCACCCTGATGCGCCTGTCCTCACGCGGCCGCCTGCCGCCCCCCAAGCGCCGCGTGCCGCGTCCTTCCGCCCATGCCGCCTCGTAAGCCGTCCGTCCCGACCCCGCTGCGACGGGCCGGGCAGGCGCTCTGCCTGGCCGGGGCGCTGGCCTGCGCCCTGCCCGCCTGGAGCCAGCCGATGGGGTTGCCCACCCTGGGGGCGGCCTCCTCGGCCGAGCTGTCGCCGGGGGTCGAACGGACATTGGGACAGGCCATCATGGAACAGGGCCGCCATGATCCCACCTACATTGCCGACCTGGACATCAACCAGTACCTGACGCGGCTGGGGCGCCGGCTGGCGTCCCACGCGCCCCAGCCGCTGGCCCAGACCATCACGGTCTTCGCCATCCGCGATCCCGCCATCAATGCGTTCGCGCTGCCGGGCGGCTACATCGGCGTGCACAGCGGCCTGGTGGTGGCCGCCCAGAGCGAGTCCGAACTGGCGGGCGTGCTGGCGCACGAGATCGGCCACGTCATGCAGCGCCACATCGCCCGGGGCATCGCCCAGCAGGCCCAGGGGACGGGGCTGATGGTGGCCAGTCTGGTGGGCGCGCTGCTGGCGGCGCTGGCGGGGCAGGGTGACCTGGCCATGGGCGTGGCGACTTTCGGCCAGGCGGCCACCATCGACCGCCAGCTGGGCTTTTCCCGCAGCGCCGAACAGGAAGCCGACCGCGCCGGGTTCCAGATGATGCGCCAGGCGGGATTCGATCCGCGCGGCATGCTGGACATGTTCCGCCGCCTGATGAACGCCTCGCGCCTCAACGAAGGCACCGGCGGCGGATACGCGTCGACGCACCCGCTGTCCATCCAGCGCCTGTCCGACATCGAGAACCGGCTGGCGGATTTGCCGCCGGTGACGGCGCCGGGGGACCCCGAATTCTGGTTCGTGCGCGCCCACCTGGCCTTGATCCAGGGGCGCGGCAACGAAGCCATGCGGCGTCTGCAGCAGACCTTCGACAGCGAGGTCCGCGACCGGCAGGGCAGCCGCAAGGCGGCCGCCCTGTACGGGCAGGCCTGGCTGGACTGGAAGGCGGGGCGCCTGGCGCAGGCGCGCCAGCGCCTGGATGCGGCCGCCGCCGTGCAGCCGGCGCCACAGCTGGACATCCTGGCGATACGCCTGGCGCGCGCGCAAAGCGCCGCGGCGGCAGCCGAGGCATCGGCCCAGGCCTGGACACGCTGGCCGCGCAGCCAGGCGGTGGCCAGCGAGCGCGCCCGCGCGCTGCAGGGCGCGGGCCAGGACGATGCGGCGGCCGACTTCCTGAAGGCGGCGATCCAGCAATGGCCCGACGTCCCTGAATTCCAGCAGTTGCTGGCCACCAGCCTCGAGCGCCTGGGCCACAAGGTCGAGGCGCACGAGGCCATGGCCTCGTATTTCGAGCAGACCGGCGCCTTGCCGACGGCCATGGAGCATCTGCAGCAGGCCCGTCGGCTGTCCAAGGATTTCTACGAGCAGTCCCGCCTGGACACGCGCATCCGCGCGCTGCGCGACCACCTGGAAACCCAGCGCGCGCTGCTGGAGCCCTACCGGAAATAAGCGCGGGCGCCCTAGCGCCCGCTCTCGAAGAACCGCCGCAGCCGCGCCGGCAGCCATCGCAGGTGGCCCGGGAACATCCCCGTGACGAATCCCGCATGTCCGCCCTGGCCGGGCTGGTGCAGCAGCACGTCGCCCGAAACGTCGCGGCTGCCCGGCAGCGAGGCCTCGGGCACGAAGGGGTCGTTGCGCGCATTCAGGACCAGGGTGGGCACGCGGATGGCGGGCAGCAGCGGCAGGCTGGCGGCCCGCGTCCAGTAGTCCAGGGCGTTGCGATAGCCGTGCATGGGCGCGGTGTACAGGTCGTCGAATTCGCGCAGGCTGCGCATGCGCTGGGTGCGCAGCACATCGACCGAGCCGGGGAAGATCGCGGCCTTGTCGAAGATCTTGCGGCGGATGCTGCGCAGGAAATAGCGCGAGTAGACCTCGCGGCCCCAGAACGTGTCCGACAGCCGGTGCCCGCAGGCCGGCAGGTTCATGGGCACGGACACGGCCGCGGCGGCCCGCAGGCCGGTGCGCCCGCTGCCGGCCTCGCCCAGGTGCTTCAGCAGGGCGTTGCCCCCCAGCGACACGCCCGTGGCATGCCAGCGCGCGCCCGGCAGGCGGCCGGTCACGTGGTCCAGCATGAAGGCGATCTCGGCCGAGTCGCCGCTGTAGTAGGCGCGCGCCATGCGGTTGGGCACGCCGGAACAGCTGCGGAAGTGCGCCGCGACGACGACCCAGCCCTGCCGCCGGAACTCGTGGGCGATGGCCTGCATGTAGGGGCTGAGGCTGCTGCCTTCGAGGCCGTGGAACAGGATCAGGGCGTCGGCCGCCGTCGGTAGCCGGCCCCAGTCGGCGGCCTCGGCCCAGCGGCTGGCCGCGGTGCCGACCAGGCCCGCGTCATGGGGCGTCGGGCTGCCGTCCGCGCGCTCGTGCGGGCTCAGGCCCGGGCCGCACCAGTCCAGGTCGACGAAGTCGCCGTCCGGGGTGTCGACGCGCTCGCGGACGAACCGGATCGTGGGATGCTGGGCGCACAGCGCGCCGTACAGCGTCTGCGCGTGTCCGCCCGGCAGCCAGACCGGCGCCGGGCAGGAGCTGGTGTCGAACCGGACGGATGGGTCAGAGGTGGATGCCGGCCTGGTCGTGTCCATGGGGGTGGTCGCCATCGCGCAGGACGTATTCAGTGCCGCAGTACTGGCATTTGGCGACGCCGCTCTTCACGACCTCGATGTAGAGGCGGGGATGCATGCTCCAGAGGGGCGATTTCGGCCCCGGGCAGTAGACCGGGAGATCCTCGGCCCCGACGACGACGGGTTCCTGTTTCCGGGTGGTGCTGGGTGTGCTGCTCATGGTGATTCCTGTCAGACCTTCGAGAGCCAGTGGTGGTATTTCGGGGTTTTGCCGGAGACCGCGTCGAAGAAGGCTTTCTGCAGCTGCGCGGTGATGGGGCCGCGTTCGCCGGCGCCGATCTGGCGGCCGTCGATCTCGCGGATGGGCGTGACCTCGGCGGCGGTGCCGGTGAAGAAGGCCTCGTCGGCGATGTACAGGTCATCGCGCGTGAGGCGGCGCGAGGCGACCTGCAGGCCCAGGTCGGCGGCGATCTGGTGGATCGAGGCCCGCGTGATGCCGGTCAGGGCGCAGGCGATGTCCGGCTCGTAGAGCACCCCGTCGCGCACGATGAAGAGGTTCTCGCCCGAGCCTTCCGCCACGAAGCCGCTGGTGTCCAGCAGGATGGCCTCGTCGTAGCCGTGGTCCAGCGCCTCGGCGTTGGCCAGGATGGAATTGGCGTAGGTGCTGGCGATCTTTGCGCGCGGCATGGTGACGTTGACGTGCTGCCGGGCATAGGAGGAGATCTTGACGCGGATGCCTTGTTTCAGGGCTTCTTCGCCGAGGTAGGCGCCCCAGGGCCAGGCGGCGATGGCGACGTGCACGGCCGCGCCCTTGGGCGAGACGCCCATTTTTTCCGAGCCGTAGAAGACGATGGGCCGGATGTAGCAGGATTCGAGCTCGTTGCGGCGCACGACCTCGATCTGGGCCTCGGAGATCGCCTCGCGGGTGTAGGGGATCTTCATCTGGTAGATGTGGGCCGAGTTGAAGAGGCGCCGGGTGTGGTCGTCGAGGCGGAAGATCGCGGTGCCGTGATCGGTCTTGTAGGCGCGCACGCCCTCGAAGACCGACAGGCCGTAGTGCAGTGAATGTGTCAGCACGTGGGTGGTGGCGTCGCGCCAAGGCACGAGTTTGCCGTCATACCAGATCACCCCGTCGCGGTCAGCCATGGACATTGCCGTCTCCCAGATTGATAGCGTTTTATTGTACCAATTGCCCGCCCTGCGGCGATGCACGGTAAAATACGCCGTTCATGAACGCGCCGGGCCGATCTTGGCACCTGCGCACCCCTTGCGACGAATGACCGAATCCACCCCCACCGACCCCATTGCCGAACAGCCTGTCCAGTTCGGCCAGTTTGGCCTGCACCCAGGCATCATGAAGGCCATCGAGGCCACGGGCTACGTGTCCGCGACGCCGATCCAGGCCAAGGCCATCCCCATCGCGCTGACGGGGCGCGACGTCATGGGCGCCGCCCAGACGGGCACCGGCAAGACGGCCGCGTTCTCGCTGCCGATCCTGCATCGCCTGATGCCGTTCGCCAGCAACAGCGCCTCGCCGGCGCGCCACCCGGTCCGCGCCCTGATCCTCACGCCCACGCGCGAACTCGCCGACCAGATCCACGAGAACGTCCAGCGCTACAGCCAGTTCGTGCCGCTGCGCGCGGCCGTGGTCTTCGGCGGCGTCGACATCCGCCCGCAGCGCGACCAGCTGCGCCAGGGCTGCGAGATCCTGATCGCCACGCCCGGCCGCCTGCTGGACCACGTCGAACAGCGCAACGTGAATCTCGGCCAGGTCGGCATCCTGGTGCTGGACGAGGCCGACCGCATGCTGGACATGGGCTTTCTGCCGGACCTGGACCGCATCATGCGGCTGCTGCCGCCGGGCCGCCAGGGCCTGCTGTTCTCGGCCACCTTCAGCCCGGAGATCCGCAAGCTCGGCCGCAGCTTCCTGCGCACACCCGTCGAGGTCGAGGTCGCGCGTCCCAACGCCACGGCCGACACCGTCACCCAGATCGCCTATCCCCTGGAAGGCGACGCCAAGCGCCGCGCCGTCGTGCACCTGGTCAAGTCCCGCCAGCTCAGCCAGGTCATCGTGTTCTCCAACACCAAGATCGGCTGCAGCCGCCTGGCCCGCCAGCTCGAGCAGGACGGCGTGCGCGCCGAATCCATCCACGGCAACAAGTCCCAGATCGAGCGCATGAAGGCGCTGGACGCCTTCAAGGCGGGCACGCTCGAGGTGCTGGTCGCCACCGACGTGGCGGCCCGCGGCCTGGACGTGGCCGGGGTGCCCTGCGTGATCAACTACGACCTGCCGCGCAATCCCGAGGACTACGTGCACCGCATCGGCCGCACCGGCCGCGCGGGCGCCGAGGGCGAGGCCATCGCCCTGTACGCGCCCGAGGAAGAACGCTACCTGACGGACATCGAAAAGCTCATCAAGACCCCGATCCCGCGCGGCGAGCTCGACCTGCCGCGGCTGCCGCGCCGGCGCCCGGTGGGCGCGCATCGCGGCCCGGGCGCCGGCCGGTACGCGCCCGAGGCGCCGCTGGACGATTTCTTCAACAAGCCCTACGAGCCTGCCGCGCCCGCCGATCGCGCCGCCGCGCCCGAGCCGCGTCCCGCCGTCACGCCCGCCCGCCGTCCGGTGGGGGTGCTGCTGGGCGGCGCCCGCAAAGCCGACTGAGATCCCCCCGCGGGCTCGCCCCGCCGGGCCCGCCACGGCCCGCGCCGCGGGTTCAGCGGCCGGCCAGTTCGTCGACCCCGCCCGGACCGGCATCCAGCACGGGCAGGTCTTCCACCCCTTCCAGCAGCCGGTTCAGGTGTTCGGCGTAGGGCAGCTGGACGCCCCAGAATCGCGTGCCGGCCCGGTCCTGGACCAGCACGGTGGGAAAATTTTCCACGTCTTCGTCGCCCAGCCAGCCGGGGTCGTCCTCGATGTCCACCCAGATGAAGGTCCAGCCGGGCCACTGGGCGGCCAGCGCGTCCAGCGCGGGGCGGTAGCCATCGCAGGTGCGGCACCACGCGGCGCAATAGCAGACGACGCGCCGGCCGTCGTCCTGGGCCAGGCGCTGGCGCAGCGCGGGCAGGTCGGTATGGGGGTTGAATACTTTCATCAGGGCAATATAGTATGAAATTCCCATCCTTCCTTCATGGCGTGTGGACCGTATGACGCATCAGGATCTCGCCTTGCGCGAGCCGCATTCCCCCAATGGCCTGGCCCTGGTCGGCCTGGCCTTTCGCCGCGCCGCGCTCAGCCAGTTGCATCCGCGCATGCTGGGGGCGCTGTTCCTGCCGTTCCTGATCGCGGCCCTGGGCGCCGCCTTGCTGCTGTGGTTCTTCTGGACGCCCCTGACGGGGTGGCTGGATGAGCAGGCCTCGTCCTGGGGGGTCTTCAACACGATCGACGGCTGGGTGGTGGCACTGGGCCTGTTTTCCCTGAAGCTCTGGCTGGTGCCCCTGATGGCGGCGGGCCTGCTGCTGCCGATGGCCGGCATCCTGGGCCTGGTGGTTGCCGCCGTCTTCGTCATGCCGCTGGTGTTGCGGCATCTCGAACGGCGCGACTATCCCGGCCTGCGGCGCCTGGGGCAGCACGCCACGGTGCTGGGCGCCTGGAATGCCGTCTGGGTGGGCATCCTGTTCTGCCTGGGATGGCTGTTCACCATCCCCTTGTGGCTGGTGCCTCCCATGGCGCTGATCCTGCCGATCTTCTGGTGGGCCTTCGCGCTGAACCGCATGCTGCGCGTCGATGCCATGATCGAGCACGCCAGCCCCGCCGAGCGGCGCCTGCTGTGGCGCCGTCACAATCGCCAGCTGTGGCTGATCGCGGCGGTCCTGGCCCTGGTCAATCTGGTGCCGCTGTTCTGGCTGGTCATGCCGGTGTTTTCCGCGCTGGTGTACGCGCATTTCTGCCTGGACGCCATCGGGCGCCTGCGGGCGGAAACCGTGATTGACGGCTAAGCCGCCGGCAGCGCCGCCCGCGCCCCGATTCCATTTCTTCCTCTGGATGCTCCTCCATGACCTCATCCCCGACTTCCGGCTCCGCGACCCAGGAACCCGCAACGCTCCGCCCGGCGCCGCTCGTGCGGCTGATCGCCATCGGCGACGAGATCCTGTCGGGACGCCGGCAGGACAAGCATTTTCCGAAACTCATCGAGCTGCTCCAGTCCCGCGGCATGAGGCTGCACGCCGCCGAGTTCATCTCGGACGACGAGGACGACATCACGGCCTGCCTGCGGCGCAGCTTTGCGACCGGGGACATCGTGTTCTGCTGCGGCGGCATCGGCGCCACGCCCGATGACCGCACTCGCCAGGCCGCGGCCCGCGCCCTGGGCGTCGGGCTGGCGCTGCACCCCGAGGCCGCGCGCCTCATCGGCGAGCGCTGCGCCGAGATGGCGGCCAAGGGGCAGGGCAGCGCCGACATGTCCACGCCCGAAAACCAGCAGCGCCTGCAGATGGGCGTCTTTCCGGTCGGCGCCGAGATCATCCCCAACAGCTACAACCGCATCCCCGGCTTCTACATCCGCAACCACAGCTTCATGCCCGGCTTTCCCGTCATGGCGCATGCCATGATGGCCTGGACCCTGGATACGCGCTATGCCCGGTGGCACCACCAGGAATCCCGGGTCGAGCATTCCTTCCTGCTCTTCGGCCTGCCGGAATCCCGCATCACGCCGGCGCTCGAGGCCCTGGAGCGGCGCTGGCCCGGCATCCGCGCCTTCAGCCTGCCCAACGTGGGCGATTCCGGCGGCCATCCGCACATCGAGCTGGGCGTCAAGGGCGAGCCCTCGGCGGCCGCCGAGGCGCTGGCCTGGCTGCAGTCCGAGGTGCGTTCGCTGGGCGGCAGCCTCAATCCCCCGGCGTGAGCGGGGGCTTGCCAGACGGCATGATTTTTCATAGTATGGAATTGTGGCAATGCAACAATTTCCTCCCATGGCCCGTCCTTCCAGTTCCGCTTCCGTCCTGACCCCGACCCAGCCGCCGCTGCGCGACGGCGCCGCCGAGCAAAGCGCCGTCACCATCCAGGTGCTGGACCGCGCCATGCGCATCCTGGACGTGCTGGCCAGCCAGCGCGATCCTGTCGCGCTGAAAGAGCTGGCGGCCGCCACCGGCCTGCATGCCTCGACCACGCATCGCATCCTGGCCGACCTGGCCGTGGGACGCTACGTCGAACGGGTGGACAGCGGCCTGTATCGCCTGGGCATGCGCCTGCTGGAGCTGGGCTCGCTGGTCAAGGGGCGGCTCGACGTGCGCGCGGCCTCGATGGGTCCCATGCGCGAGCTGCACCGGCAGACCGGGCAGACCGTCAACCTGTCCCTGGCCCAGGGCGACGAGATCGTCTATATCGAACGCGCCTGGAGCGAGCGCTCCGGCATGCAGGTGGTGCGCGCCATCGGCGGACGGGCGCCGCTGCACCTGACCTCCACCGGCAAGCTCTTCCTCTCCACCTGGGACGCCCGCAGCGTGCGCAGCTATGCGATGCGCACCGGGCTGGCGGGCAACACGCGCAACAGCATCACGCAGCTCGAGCAGCTCGAACGCGAACTCGCCTTGGTGCGCCGCCACGGCTATTCGCGCGACAACGAGGAGCTCGAACTGGGCGTGCGCTGCATTGCCGCCGGCGTCTACGACGACACCGGCGCGCTGCTGGCGGGCCTGTCGCTGTCGGCGCCCGCCGAGCGCATGCGCGACGACTGGATCCCGCTGCTGCTGTCGGCCACCGCCAGCATCTCCGAAGCGCTCGGCTACGAGGCCCAGCACTGAGTTTCCGATATTTTTGTTGCGTTGCAGCAAAAATGCCTTGACTTCCCTGTCAGTTCCTTTAAAATTTGATTTGTGCGCTGCAGCAATCACGTTGCAGTCGAGAAGGTGCCGGGCATCACGCCTCTGAGGAAGCCTTCTACTTATTGACAAGGAGTCATCATGAGCGCAAACCCCCAAGCCCTGCTGGCCTCGCAAAAGGCCGTCATCGACAATTTCCTGGCTGTCCAGGGCACGTTCTTCAGCGGCTTTGAAAAGCTGGTGGACCTGAACCTGAAGGCCACCAAGGCCGCCCTCGAGGACGCCGCCCAGAAGTCCCAGGAAGCCACCGAACTGAAGGACGCCCAGGAACTGCTGGCCTTCACCTCGACGCTGGTCCGTCCCGAGCAGGCCGTGGCCTATGGCAAGGACGTCTACGAGATCCTGGCCGACGTGCAAGGCGAGCTGAGCAAGCTGGCCGAAGCCCAGCTGGCCCAGGGCCAGGAACGCGTGGCCGATGCGGTCGAACAGTTCGCCCGCACGGCGCCCACCGGCTCCGAAGGCGCCGTGGCGCTGCTGAAGTCGTCGCTGGCCACCGCCACGAACGCCTACGAGTCCGCTGCCAAGGCCGCCCGCCAGGCCGCGACCGCCGCCGAGTCCAACTTCGCCGCCGCGACCAACGCGACGCTGAAGGCCGCCGCCGACGTGTCCAAGGCCTCCAAGCCGGCCCGCGCCCGCCGCTCGGCCAACTGATCGCAGCGCCCGCCGCCGGGCCGTTCCGTAGCGGACCGGCGGCACCATCCACAAGCCAGACCCTCCGGGTCTGGCTTTTTTGCATGCGCGGCCTTCAAGATTTCTTCACCTTTTCTTGCATTCCTCCACGTATACTCGCACAGGGCGCCCCGGGGCGCCCTGTGGCGGCGACCGTCGGCCTGACAGCGGGCGGCCGCTTTTCCGTTTTCTCTTTTAGGAACCCAGGATGTCCTCCGTGCGCCGGTCCCTGCTGCTCTCTGGTCTGCCGATCCTCCTGCTGCTGGGGGCCGCGGTCTGGTGGTTCAGCCGGCCTTCGGCGACGCCGGATCCGCGGGCGGGGGCCGATGCCGGCGCGCCGGTCCTGGTGCGCACGGTCCGGGTGCAGGCCCGCGACGTGCCGGTCCGCCTGCCCGGCCTGGGCACGGTGCAGGCCTGGGAGAGCGTCACCGTGCGCTCGCGCATCGACGGGCAGCTGGAATCCGTCGGCTTCCAGGAAGGCGACACCGTTCGCAAGGGGCAGCTGATCGCGCAACTGGATGATCGCGTGCAAAAGGCCCAGCTCGCGCAGGCGGTGGCCCAGCGCAACCGCGACCAGGCTCAGCTGGACAATGCCCGCCAGGACCTCAAGCGCTACGTCGAGCTTGCCCGGCAGTCCGCCATCGAGCGCCAGACGCTGGACACGCAGCGCGCGCAGGTGGCGGCGCTGCAGGCCACCGTGCAGGCCGACGAGGCCCAGGTGCAGGCGGCGCGCGCGCAACTGGATTTCACCCGGATCGTGGCGCCGTTCGCGGGCCGCACGGGCGCGCGGCTGGTGGATCCCGGCAATCTGGTGCGCGCGGCCGATGCGCAGGGGCTGGTGGTCATCAACCAGGTCGATCCGATCGCCGTCAGCTTCACCGTGCCCGATACCGCCTACGCGCAGATCCGCCAGGCGCTGCAGGACCGCGCCTCCAATGCCGCCGCCGATCCGATCCGGGTGCAGGTCCTGGTCCAGGGCCAGTCGCGCCTGCTGGGCGAGGGCAGCCTGGTGCTGGTGGACAACCAGATCGATGCCGCCAGCGGCACGCTGCGCCTGAAGGCCAGGCTCGACAACCCGGACAGCCGGATGTGGCCGGGGCAGACGGTCGACGTGCGGCTGGTGCTGGGCACACGGCATGGCGCCCTGACCGTGCCCGATTCCGCCGTGCAGCGCGGCGCGGACGGCCTGTTCGTGTATGTCTCGGATGCCGACGACCGGGTGCAGGCCAGGCTCGTCCAGGTCGAGGCCAGCCAGGACGGCTTCAGCGTGATTTCGCAGGGCCTGGCGGCCGGCGACCGTGTGGTGGTCGACGGCCAGTACCGGCTGCGGCCCGGTGCGCGGATCGCCGAGATCCAGCCGCAGGCGGACAGCCAGCCAGGCCAGTCCGGCGCGTCCGGCCAGTCCGGGCATTCCGCTTCCTGACCGGGGCCGGCTCTTGAACATCTCCACGCCCTTCATCCAGCGGCCCATCGGCACGTCGCTGCTCGCGCTGGCCCTGTTCCTGATCGGCCTGGCCGTCTTTCCGCTGCTGCCGGTCGCGCCCCTGCCGCAGGTGGACTTTCCCACCATCCAGGTGACGGCCAAGCTGCCCGGCGGCAATCCCGAGACCATGGCGACCAGCGTGGCCCAGCCGCTGGAGCGCGAGTTCTCCACCATTCCCGGTCTGGTGCAGATGAGCTCGGAAAACGCGCTGGGCGCCTCGCGCATCACGCTGCAGTTCGACCTGGACCGCAACATCGACGGCGCGGCCCTGGACGTGCAGACGGCGATCGCCGCGGCGGCGCGCCAGCTGCCCTCGAACATGCCCAGCCCGCCGACCTTCCGCAAGATCAATCCGGCGGATTTCTCGATCCTGATCCTTTCGGTGCAGTCCGACGTCCTGCCGATCACGGTGGTGAACGACTACGCCGACAACATCCTGGCGCAGCAGCTCTCGCGTGTCGAGGGCGTGGGCCAGGTGAACATCTTCGGCCAGCAGAAGCCCGCGATCCGGGTGCAGGTCGATCCGCGCAAGATCGCCGCCCTGGGGCTGGACCTCGAGGCCATCCGCGGCGTGATCGCCACCACGACGGTCAGCCAGCCCAAGGGCACGGTCGACGGCGCGCAGCAGAGCTACACCGTCTATACCAACGACCAGCTGGTCGACGTCGACCAGTGGAACGATGCCATCGTGGCCTGGCGCAACGGGGCGCCCGTGCACGTGCGCGACATCGGCCGGGCCGTGCCGGGGCCCGAGGACGCCAAGCAGGCCGCCTGGGCCTTCGCGGGCGGCGGGGCGGGGCCGGGCGACGTCGCGCTGAACGGGCGCTCGCTGGTGGTGGGGGTGACCAAGCAGCCCGGGGCCAACGTGATCGACACCGTGGCGCGGATCAAGGCCGAGATGCCCAAGCTCATGGCGTCCATGCCCGCCAGCATCCACGTCAGCACCCTGATCGACCGCACCCAGAACATCCAGGCCTCCGTGCACGAAGTCGAGTTCACCCTGCTGCTGTCCATCGCGCTGGTGGTGATGGTGATCTTCATGTTCCTGCGCAACGTCGCGGGCACCCTGATCGCCAGCGTGGCGGTGCCGCTGGCGCTGATGGGGACTTTCGCCCTGATGTACCTAGCGGGCTACAGCCTGGACAACCTGTCGCTGATGGCCCTGACGATCTCCGTCGGCTTCATCGTCGACGATGCCGTGGTGATGCTCGAAAACATCTGGCGCCACGTCGAGGAAGGCATGCGGCCCAAGGAGGCCGCGCTGCTGGGCGCGCGCGAGATCGGGTTCACCATCGTCTCGATTTCCGTCTCGCTCATGGCCGTGTTCATCCCGCTGCTGCTGATGGGCGGCATCGTCGGGCGCCTGTTCCGGGAATTCGCCGTGACGGTCGTCATGACCATCGTCATCTCGGTGCTGGTGACGCTGACGCTGACCCCCATGCTGTGCTCGCGCTTCCTGCGCGACCTGCAGCATGCGCGCCACGGGCGGATCTACCAGGCCTTCGAGCGCGGCTTCGACACCTTGCTGAACGCGTACCGGCGCAGCCTCGACGTGGTGCTGGACCATGCCTTTGCGACCCTGTGCGTGTTCCTGGCGACGCTGGCGGCCTCGGCCGCCCTGCTGGTGGTGATCCCCAAGGGCTTTTTCCCGCAGCAGGACACGGGGGCGATCTTCGGGCTGGCCGAATCCGCCCAGGACAGTTCCTTCGAGGCCATGAACGGGCGCATGATGGCCCTGGCCGACGTGCTGCGCCAGGATCCGGACATTGCGTCCTTCGGCATGACCAGCAATGCGCCCACGTTCAATACCGGACGTTTTTTCATCAGCCTCAAGCCGCGCAGCGAGGGGCGCACCGCCACGGCCGACGAGGTCATCCGGCGCCTCAATCCCCAGCTGGCCAAGGTCCCGGGGGTGCGGCTGTTCATGCAGGCCGGCCAGGACATCAACGTGGGCGGGCGGCTGTCGCGCACGCAGTACCAGTACACGCTGACCAGCGCCAACCTCGAGGAACTCAACGTCTGGGCCCCCCGGCTGCTGGAACGCTTCCGCACCCTGGCGCCGCTGACCGACCTGGCGACCGACCAGCAGAACCGCGCCAATACGGCGGTCGTGACCATCGACCGCGCGCGGGCGGCGATGTTCGGCATCACGCCGGCGATGATCGACAACACGATCTACGATGCGCTGGGCCAGCGGCAGGTGGCCCAGTATTTCACCCAGATCAACAGCTATAACGTGGTGCTGGAGATCACTCCGCAATGGCAGCGGGATCCGGACGTGTTTTCGCACCTGTACATCACCTCGCCATTGACCGGGCAGCAGGTGCCGCTGTCCACCCTGGCCAAGGTCGATACGTCCCGCACCGGCTACCTGTCCATCAACCACCAGGGCCAGTTCCCGGCGGTGACGATTTCCTTCAACCTCGCGCACGGCTATTCGCTGGGCCAGGCGGTCGATGCGATCCGCCAGGCCCAGGCCGAGATGGCGGTGCCGATCTCGGTGCAGGGCACCTTCCAGGGGACGGCCAAGGCCTTCGAGGAATCCCTGGCCAGCCAGCCCTACCTGATCGCGGCCGCGCTGGTCGCCGTCTACATCGTGCTGGGGCTGCTGTATGAAAGCTACATCCATCCCCTGACCATCCTGTCCACGCTGCCGGCGGCGGGGGTGGGGGCGCTGCTGATCCTGATGGTCAGCGGCATGGATTTCAGCGTGATCGCGCTGATCGGCATCCTGCTGCTGATCGGCATCGTCAAGAAAAACGGCATCCTGCTGATCGACTTCGCCATCGTCGCAGAGCGCGAGCAGGGCCTGTCCCCGCGCGAGGCCATCTACCAGGCCTGCCTGCTGCGCTTCCGGCCCATCCTGATGACGACGCTGTGCGCCCTGTTTGCCGGCCTGCCGCTGATGCTGGGCAGCGGCGCGGGCTCCGAACTGCGCCAGCCGCTGGGCTACACCATGGTGGGCGGGCTGATCCTGTCCCAGGCCCTGACGCTGTACACCACTCCGGTCGTCTATCTGTACCTGGACCGCCTGCACCATCACTACGTGCGCGGCCGGGCGCTGAAACAGGCCCGCCGGCTGCGGGCCCGCCGGCTGGCGGGGCGCTCGTCCGGCTGATGCGGGCCGGCGGCCGGCCTGGTCGGCACACTAGCGGCGGGCGACCGAGGTCAGGCCCGCCACCAGCTGGTCGATGAAGAAGGTATACAGCACGGCGATGGGGATGCTGGCGATCAGCGCCCCGGCCAGCAGCGGCCCCCAATGGTAGACGTCGCCCCGGATCAGTTCGGTGGGCACAGCGATGCTGATGGTCTTGTCGGCGCTGTGCGTGACGAAGGCCAGGGCGTAGATGAATTCGCTGGTCGACAGCGTGAAGGCGAACACGACCACCGTCATCAGGCCGGGCAGTGCCAGGGGCAGCACCACGTGGATGAAGGCGCTGAATCGGTCGTGGCCGTCGATCATCGCCTGTTCCTCGATGTCGCGCGGGATGCCCTTGAAGAACCCCATCAGCAGCCAGGTGCAGAACGGAATGGTGAAGGTCGGGTAGGCCACGATCAGCGCCCACAGCGAATTCTGCAGGCCCAGGAAGGCAATCACCTTGGAAAAGGGGATGAACAGCAGGGTCGGGGGCACCAGGTAGCTGAGGAAGATGCCGATGCCCAGCGTCTCGCCCCAGCCCCCGGCGATGCGGGCCAGCCCGTAGGCGGCGGGGACGGACAGCAGCAGTGTGATGACCACCACCGCCAGGCCGACCCAGACGGTGTTCAGCAGCCACTGGAAGAACTGCGTCTGGAAGAACAGCAGCTTGATGTTGGCCAGCGTGGGCGGCGCGGAGAACCAGAACGGATTGGCCGCCGGCGAGAAGATGTCGCCCTGGGTCTTGAAGCTGGTGATCAGCATGATGTAGAAGGGCAGGGCGGAGAACACCACGAACAGCAGCGTGGCCGCGTGCAGGCCGGCGGCGCGCGCGGGCTTGCGGTCGGGAGGGCGGTGGGCGGGCATGGCTCAGATCTCCCGGCGGCGAATGACGGACAGGATCGCGATGGACACCGCGGCCAGCACCGGCAGCAGGAACAGCGCCGTGGCGGCGCCGCGCCCCAGCGATCCCCCCTGGACCCCGGTGAAGAAGGCCAGGCTGGGCAGCACCTGGGTCGCGTTGGCGGGGCCGCCGCGGGTCAGGATGAAGACGGTCACGATGTCGGTGAACACGAAGACGAAGGTGAACAGGATCGTCACGCCGAACACCGGGATCAGCATGGGCAGGACGATGTGGAACAGGCGGCGGAAGTAACCCGCGCCGTCGATCTCGGACTGTTCCAGGATGTCGCGCGGGACCCCGTTCAGGCCGGCCAGGATGATGACGGTGGCCAGCGGCAGCAGGCGCCAGACGTTGACCAGGATGATCGAGAACAGCGCCAGGCCGCTGCGCCCCAGCCAGAACGTATTGTCGAAGTCGCCGAAGAGCGCGCCCGGGTGGCCCAGCAGCCCCAGGCCGCGCAGCACCCAGTCCAGCGGGCTGAAGGTGGAGTCCAGCATCCACAGCCACGCGATGGCGCTGAGCGAGGCCGGGGCCGTCCAGGGCAGCAGGATCAGGAAGCGGATCAGCCATTTCCCCCGGGTCGGGCGCATCAGCAGTTCCGCCTGAACGGTGCCCAGGATCAGCACGCCGATCAAGGTGCTGAGGGTGATGAGAAAGGTATTGCCGATGGCCCGCAGGAAATCCGGCGTATCCAGCAGCGCGCGGAAATTGTCCAGGCCGATGTAGCGCATGACCGGGCTGCCGGTGGTGACGTCGTTGAGGCTGTAGATCACCGCCAGCACGATGGGGATGCCCAGCAGCACGGTGATGTACAGGATGGCCGGCAGCACCATGCCCATGGCCAGCAGCGTGTCGCGCCGCGCCAGGGTGAGGGAGGAATGCGGCGCCGTCATGGTCAGTCCTTCGCCCGCAGGCCGGTGCGCGGGTCGAAGCGGCGCAGCTGGGCGTCGGGCACGCAGAAGGTGCGGGTCTGTCCCGGCGCCAGCCCCTCGGCCAGGCGCTCGGGCAGTTTCAGGATGAGGTCGGTGCGGTTGGGGGTGAAGACGCCGTAGACCAGCGCGTCGGCGCCCAGGTTCTCCACTTGCTGGATCTCGACGGGCAGCATGTGGTGCTGGGGCAGCCCGGCCTGTTCGGTGAGGCGTGCGCTTTCGGGGTGAAAGCCCAGCAGCCAGTCGCCGGCCGGCAGCAGGTTCATGGGCGGCGAGCCCATGAACTGCGCGACGAAGGTATTGGCCGGCTCGTGATAGATCTCGTGCGGCGTGCCGATCTGCTGGATCCGGCCGTGGTTCATGACGGCGATGCGCTGGCCCAGGCCCATGGCCTCGACCTGGTCATGGGTGACGTACAGGGTGGTGATCCCGGTCTCCTGGTGCAGGCGCTTGAATTCGCGGCGCGCCGAATGGCGCAGCTTCGCGTCCAGGTTGGACAGCGGCTCGTCCATCAGGAACAGGCTGGGCGTGCGCACCAGCGCCCGCGCCAGCGCCACCCGCTGGCGCTCGCCGCCGGACAGTTCGCGGGGCCTGCGCGCGAGCAGGCGCTCGATGCCGAACAGCTCGGCCGCCCAGCGGACCTTGTCCTGGATCTGCGCCGCGGGCATCTTGATGGCCTCCAGCGGGAAGGCGATGTTGCGCGCCACGCTCTTGTGGGGATAGAGGGCGTAGCTCTGGAACACCATGGCGATGTTGCGCCGGCGCGGCGGCTCCTCGTTGGCCAGGCGGCCGTCGATGCGGATCAGGCCGCTGCTGGGGTGCTCCAGGCCGGCGATGGTGCGCATCAGGGTCGACTTGCCCGAGCCCGAGGCGCCCAGCAGGACCAGGAATTCCCCATCGGGGACCTCCAGGCTGACGTCGTCCACCGCCTTGACGCGGCCGTGGTCGTAAGTGGTGCTCAGGTGCTCGATGCTCAGGCTGGCCATGCGGCGTCCTCCGGGTTCAGGCTTTCTTGCCGCCGATGAGGCCGCGGCCGCGCCATTGGGCGTAGATGCTCTCGCACTGCTTGGCGGCCTCGTCCACGGCCTGCTCGGGCGTCAGGTCGCCGCGCGCCGCCTTGGCCATCATGTTGGGCAGGATGAAGGTGTTGAAGACTTCGCCCACCGCCGGGTTGGAATAGCCGGGGTGCCCCAGGTTGGTCGTCCAGTCGGGCGCCGGCACCAGGGGGGCCAGCTTGCCGTCGGCCTCGTCCTTCAGCTTGAAGGGGTCGTGCGCGAACCAGGCGTCGTTCAGGTCCTTGAGGGTCTTGGCGTCCTTGACCGCGGCGTAGCCCCGGTCGCCGCCGGGCACGGGCGTGCCGAAGAAGCTCGGCGAGTTGTAGAGCTTGCTCTGGTACATCGCCTGGTCGTAGTTCTGCGTCAGGTGCAGGATGAACTGCTTGGCGAGATCCTCGCGGGCCTTGGCGAACTTCGGGATGATGTAGTTGTAGAGCACGTGCACGTTGGCCCAGCGGTCGCCTTTCGGGCCGGCCAGCGGGCCGGTGAAGAACACGTCCTTGGCGATGTCGGGCTTGGCCTCCTGGGCCGAACGGTAGGCCGAGATCGAGTTCACGATGTAGGACGCCTTGCCCGCCAGCAGGTCCTGGTTGTTGGAGGCCGCGTTCCAGGAAAAGACGGCCGGCGTCATGGTGCGGTGGTACAGGTCCGCCATGTACTTGACCGCCTCGATGGCGCGGGCGCGGTTCTCGTCCCGGCCCAGGATGACGTTGTCGTCCGCGTCCTGCACCGAGGCGCCCCAGGACCACAGGACGGACCTGGCCACCATGTTCGAGTCCAGTTCCTGGGACATGCCGATCCCCACCTGCACGCCCTGTTCCTTGCGGATCTTTTCGCCGATTTCCAGCAGTTGCTGCCAGGTGTCGGGGCCGGCGGCCATGCCGGCCTTGTCCCAGAGGGACTTGCGGTAGTCGCCGCAGTCGATGGTCCAGCCGTGGCAGAAGGCGTACCAGGTCTTGACGACGGGGTTGTAGGACACCCGCCGGGTGATGGGGAAGATGTCGCCGAACTGCTGGGCCGCCTGCTGGTTGACGTCGGCCATGTCCAGCACGTTGGGGGTGAACTGCGCGGCCTCGGGGCCGAGCTCGATGATGTCGTGGCCCGATCCGGCCGAGAGCTCGGAGGTGGTGGCCGTGACCAGGTCACCGATGTTGATGTGGTCGACCGTGACCTGGACGCCGTTGGCGTCGCCCCAGGCCTTGGCGAAGGCGTCGAACCAGTGGTCGTAGCTGGGGACGAAATGGCTCCATTGCAGGATCTTGAGGGTCTTGTCGGCCGCCAGGGCGCGGGGCGACAGGAACGGCACGCCGAGGGCGGCCAGGCCGCCGGCCTGCAGGATGCGGCGGCGGGAGGGGGAACTGGGGGATCCGGAGCGGCGCCGGGGTGCCGGCGCGGGGGTGAAGCGTGTGTACGACATGACCTGCCTCCTATGAAAGGGCAGGTCGTCAGACCGGGGACTCTACTGGCGGCGCTGCCCTGAACAGATGGATGTGCAGCAGCGTAGCGGTCGCGGGCTACCTGGCGCGTCACGCACGATGAAATCGTAGCCCAGTGTAGCGCCGTTTCGTCCGGCCCAAGGCCGTGGCTCAGGGTAAACCCCGGTCAGGCGGATTCCAGCGCCTGGACGCATTCCTGGATCAGGACCGGCCCGCGGTAGATCAGGCCGGTGTAGATCTGCACCGCGTCGGCGCCGGCCTGGATCTTTTCCCGGGCCTGGTGTCCGGACTCGATGCCGCCCACGCCGATGATGGCGGTCTCCCGGCCCAGGCGTTCGCGCAGCCGCCGGATGACGGCCAGCGACAGCGCGTGCACCGGCGGGCCCGACAGGCCGCCGGCCTCGTCCTCGTAGGGCAGGCCGTGCACGGCGTCGCGCGACAGGGTGGTGTTGGTGGCGATGATGCCGTCGATCCCGTGGCGGGGGACCAGTTCGGCGACCGCGTCGATCTCTTCGGGCTGCAGGTCCGGCGCGATCTTCACGACCAGCGGCGTGCGCCGGCCATGGCGGTCGGCCAGCGCCTCGCGGCGGGCCTGCAGGGCCGCCAGCAGGGCATCGAGCGCGTCGTGGCTTTGCAGGCTGCGCAGGTTTTTGGTGTTGGGCGACGAGATGTTGATCGTGACGTAGTCGGCGTGCGGATAGACGCCGTCCAGGCAGCGCAGGTAGTCGTCCACCGCGTGCTCGATGGGCGTGGCGGCGTTCTTGCCGATGTTCAGGCCCAGGATGCCGCCCTGGCGCCGCCACTGGCTGCGCTGCACGTTGGCGACGAAGGTGTCCAGGCCCTCGTTGTTGAAGCCCATGCGGTTGATCAGGCAGCGCGCGCGCGGCAGGCGGAACATGCGCGGCTTGGGGTTGCCGGGCTGGGCCCGGGGCGTGACCGTGCCGACCTCGATGAAGCCGAATCCCAGGGCCGCCAGCGCATCGATGCAGGCGCCGTTCTTGTCCAGGCCGGCCGCCAGGCCCACGGGATTGCGCAGGGGCAGCCCCATGACGGTCCGGGGCAGGATGGGCTGGCGCGTGGCGGTCAGCAGCCGGCTGGCCGCGCAGTCGTGGTTGCGCCGCAGCGCGCGCAGGGTCCATTCGTGCGCCTGTTCCGCGTCCATGGAAAACAGGGCGGCGCGGGCCAGGGGATAGGCGTTGAAGAGCAGGGACATGGCGTCGGCTGGGATTCCGTGAGGATCGGTGCGGATGGCTGGAAAAACCGGCGGCCGTGAACCGGCCGCCGGCGGCGGTCAGTCGCGGCCGTGGGGCGCCGGCTCGATCCAGACGCCGCCCTGCAGGATCTGGTGCGGACGGAACCGCGACTTGTAGGCCATTTTACGGCTTTCGGCGATCCAGTATCCCAGGTACAGCCAGGGCAGGCCCAGGCGGCGGCAGTAGTCCAGCTGCCAGAGGATGCCGTAGGTGCCCAGGCTGCCGCGCCAGTCCGGATCGTAGAAGGTATAGACCGCCGAGACGCCGTGGTCGACGCGGTCCATGATGGCCACCATGCGCAGCACGCCGCCGGCGTCGTGGAATTCGGCCATCTCGGTCTGCACGCGGCTGGTCAGCAGGAACTGGGTGTACTGCGCCTGGTCGTCCTGGTCCATGCCCGCGCCGGGATGGCGCTGCTGCTGGTAGCGCAGGTAGAGATCGAAATGCCGGGCGTCCCAGTGCAGGGGGGACAGGCGCACCGTCAGGGCGGCCTGCATGCGCTGCCAGAGCTTGCGCTGGGTGCGGTCCCTGGCAAAGCGGCGGGCGTCGACCCTCAGCGGAATGCAGGCCTGGCAGCCCTCGCAGGCGGGACGGTAGGTGAACAGGCCGCTGCGCCGGAAGCCTTGCTCGATCAGGCGGGAATAGGCGGCATCGTCGACCAGGTGGGCCGGCGCCGCGACCTCGGAGCGCGCCATGCGATGGGGCAGGTAGCTGCAGGGATAGGCTGCCGTGGTGTAGAACTGCAGGCGGCGGAAAATCGATTCGCTGGGTTTGCTCATGGACGGGGCCGGAATTCCTGTCGATTCATTGTGACACTGGCGGCGGGGGAAGGCTAGTGCCGCGCGCCGGACTTGAAGTGTCCCGTCCAGTTGTCGTACAACATAGCCTGACCCTTGAAGAGCGGAGAGCAGCATGAGCACACACGCGGGCCCGGCCCTGGCGCAACTGGTATCGTTGGGGGCGGAATACGACGCGCAGCTGGCGCAGCGCTGGCGCGTCCTGCCCCTGTTTCACGAGGATGCGCCCGAGGCCCGGCTGCGCGCGCAGGCGCCGGACGTCGGGCTGGTGGTGACCTCGGCGCGGGTCGGACTCCAGCCGGAGACGCTGCAGCTCCTGCCCGGGCTGCGGGCGATCTGCAGCTGGGGCGTGGGCTGCGATGCCCTGCCGCTGGAGGCGGCGCGCGCGCGCGGGGTCGCGGTCAGCAATACGCCGGACGTGCTCAGCGAATGCGTCGCCGACATGGCGTGGGGGCTGCTGCTGGCCTGCGCCCGCCAGATTCCGGCGGGCGACCGGTATGCGCGGTCGGGGCAGTGGGTATCCCAGGGCAAATTCCCCCTGACGACCCAGGTCTGGGGCAAGCGCCTGGGCATCCTCGGGCTGGGGCGCATTGGCGAGGCCATCGCCCGTCGCGGCGAGGGTTTCGGCATGACCGTGCGCTATCACAACCGCCAGCCGCGCGCCGGCCAGCAGCGCTACGAGTACGAGCCTTCCCTGGCCGCCCTGGCGCAATGGGCCGACTTCCTGGTCGTGGCCTGCCCGGGCGGCCCCGCCACCCGGCACCTGGTGGACGCCACGGTGCTGCGGGCGCTGGGCCCGCAAGGCATGCTGGTCAACATCGCCCGGGGTTCCGTGGTGGACGAGTCCGCCCTGATCCCGCTGCTGCAGTCGGGCGCGCTGGGCGGGGCCGGCCTGGACGTGTTCGAGCGCGAGCCGGGGGTGCCCGGGGCGCTGGCCGCCATCGACCGCGTGGTGCTGATGCCGCATGCCGCCAGCGGCACCCGCGAGACGGCGGGCAAGATGTCGCAGCTCGTGATCGACAACCTCGCCGCCTGGCAGGATTCGGGACGTCTGCTGACGCCCGTGGCCTGAGGCCCGCAGTCCCCCGGCCGGGGGACGCTCAGGACGGGTCGCCGGCGGCGAGGTCGGGCTCCAGGCGGCCGTCGGCCCGCAGCCGCCCCGGTCCCCACGCCGGCGGCGGCGCATCCCGGCCGGCGGCCAGCAAGGCGAGGAACCGGCTGCGCGGCACGGGGCGGGCGCCCAGGCTGGCCAGGTGCGGGGTCTCCTGCTGGCAGTCGATCCAGGGGACGCCCTGCGTGCGCAGGCGGCTCACCAGGCAGGCCAGGGCGACCTTGCTGGCATCGGCCGCCAGGCTGAACATCGATTCTCCGAAAAAGCAGCGTCCCAGGCTCACGCCGTACAGGCCGCCGGCCAGGCGGTCGCCGATCCAGGTCTCCACGCTGTGGACGTATCCCTGGCGGTGCCAGTCGGTGTAGACGCGGATGATGTCCGGCGTGATCCAGGTGCCGTCGCGCCCTTCGGCCGGCCCGCCGGGTGTCCAGGGCTGTCCCGCCCGGGCGGCGCCCATGCCGAGGCGCGGCGCGCCGCGCCGTGCGCAGTGGGCGATGACCTCGGGAAAGGCCCGGTTCAGGGTGACGCGCAGGAACCCGCGCGCCGCCGCCCCGGGTGCGGCCTCGCGGTCGAACTGGCGCAGGCGCTTGGCCAGCGAGCGGCTGAGGTGAAAATCCTCGCAGCGCAGCAGCATCCGGGGATCCGGGCTCCACCACAGCACGGGATCTCCGGGGCCGTACCAGGGGAAAATGCCCTTGCGGTAGGCTTCGTGCAGTCGCGCGGCCGAGAGGTCCAGGCCGGCGGCGATCAGTCCGCCGGGCAGCCCCCGGCTGACGTCGGGCAGGGGGGCATCGGGTTCGACCCAGGCGATGGACATGGCAGCCGCCGCGCGCTAGTCCGGAAAGCGCAGGTCGATGGCGTAGTGGTGCGTCGGAAACCGGCCCTGCTCGCGGTCCCGAAGATAATGTTCCAGCGTCGTGCTGACCGTGCGGAAGGCCAGCTCCTGCCAGGGGATCTCGTCCAGGCCGAAGAACGCGGCCTCCAGGGTTTCGGGCCCGGGGCCCAGGTGCGTGTCCAGGGCCTCGGCCAGGTAGAAGAAGTGCACCTGGTTCACCGAGGGCACGTCGATCACCGTGAAGAGCGCGCCGACCCGGATGCGGGCGCCGGATTCTTCCTGGTTTTCGCGGATCGCGCCCTGTTCCGTGGTCTCGCCCAGCTCCATGAACCCCGCGGGCAGGGTCCATTTGCCGTAGCGCGGCTCGATGGCGCGGCGGCACAGCAATACCCGGTCGCCCAGGATCGGCACGACCCCGACCACATTGCGCGGGTTCTGGTAGTGCACCGCCCCGCAATGCCTGCAGAGATCGCGGATGCGGTTGTCGTCCGGCGGGATCTCGCGCGTCAGGGCATGGCCGCATTGGGAGCAGAATTGCTGCGTGCGGGGGGCGGGATGATAGAAGGCGGGGTCGGACGGATTCATGTCTGGATTTTAGCCTGCGCGCCCGATGGCCGGACCTCAGCGCGGCCGCCGGACGAAGCCCAGGGTGGTCTCGACGGCGGCGGCGGGCAGCAGGCCCAGCGGCGCCGCGGCGCGGGCCGGGTCCGCCGCGGCGTCGCCGCCCGCGTCGGGCGGGACGGACAGGCGCACGGCAATCGTGGGCGCTCCGGGCGCCGGGGCCGGTGCGTCCTCCAGCCAGGCGCTCAGGGGCCGGCCGTCGGCCAGGCGCAGGGCGTCGATCGCGCCGGCCAGGTCGCGGTCGGCGACCAGACCGGCGCCCTGGCGCGCCTGGGCATACAGGCAGCCCTCGTCGTCCAGCCACCAGTGCGTGACCGGGCCGTAGGCCTGTCCCGTATGGGTCGTCCAGCGCGCGCCTGCGCGGGCATCGGGCTCCATGCGCAGGATCCAGGGCGCGCCGTCCACGCGCACGTAGACGCGTTGCGGGCCGTTCTGGAAAAACCAGCGGCCGCGCTCGTCGCACTGGTAGTTGCGGCCCATGAAGGCCACGATGCGGGGGTTGGTGATGGCTTCGCCGGGCTCTTCGTCGGGATGCCCCCAGCCGCGGCCTTGCGGATGCAGGAACCATTGGCCGCGCCGCGACAGCGACAGCCAGCCGAAGGCCGCCGGCACGTTGGGCCAGCGGGCCATAGCGGCCAGGACCTGTTCGTCCATTACGCGCAGCCCTCGCCGGGGAGGGAAAGGCTGAGTCCGGTATCGGCCATGGGAAATCCTTGTGTGGCGGCAGGATCCATAAGGATGGCACGAAACGCGGGCCGCCGCATCCGGGGCGGGCCGGGGGCCGGCGTAGAATGGGCCATTGTCCAAGATCTTCAGGAAACCGCCATGGATGTCCCTTTCAGCACTGGCCCGAACCCCGCGGCGCTGCAGGAATTCGTCGATGCGCAGTGGGACCGGGAAATCATTCCCGCCCTGCAGCGCTACATCGCCATCCCGGCCAAGAGCCCGGCCTTCGATGCGGACTGGGCGGCGCACGGCCATATCGACCGGGTGGTCCAGGACGCCGCCCGCTGGCTGGAATCCCGGCCGGTGGCCGGCCTGAAGGTCGAGATCCTGCGCCTGCCGGGCCGCACGCCCGTGCTGTTCTTCGAGGCCCCGGCCACCCGGGCCGACGGCGGCGACGCGGTCCTGATGTACGGCCACCTGGACAAACAGCCGGAATTCTCGGGCTGGCGCGCGGGGCTGGGACCCTGGGAGCCGGTCATCCAGGACGGCCGCCTCTACGGGCGCGGCGGCGCCGATGATGGCTATGCGGCCTATGCCTCCCTGACCGCCATCGAGGCGCTGGACCGCCAGGGCATCGCCCGGCCGCGCTGCGTGGGCCTGATCGAGACCTGCGAGGAATCCGGCAGCTACGACCTGCTGCCCTACGTGGACGCGGTGCGCGGGCGCCTGGGGCGCGTCGCCCTGGTGGTCTGCCTGGATTCGGGGGCCGGCAACTACGACCAGCTCTGGATGACGAATTCCCTGCGCGGGCTAGTGACCGGCACGCTGGAGGTCCAGGTCCTGGACGAGGGCGTCCATTCCGGGGATTCCAGCGGGGTGGTGCCGTCCAGCTTCCGGATCCTGCGCCACCTGCTGGACCGCCTGGAAGACAGCGGCACGGGGCGCGTGCTGCCCGACAGCTTTCACTGCGACATTCCCCTGGAACGCCAGGACCAGGCCCTCGCGGCAGCCCGGATCCTCGGCGACGAGGTCTGGAAGCGCTTTCCCTGGGCCTGCGGCGCGGAAGGCGGCTTCGTCCTGCCCATGACGCGCGATCCCCAGCAGGCCCTGTTGAACCGCACCTGGCGGCCGGCCCTGTCCGTCACCGGCGCCGAGGGCCTGCCGCCGCTGGCCAGCGCCGGCAACGTCCTGCGCCCGCGCACGGCCTTCAAGCTGTCCCTGCGCCTGCCGCCGCTGGTCGATGCGGCCGCCGCCGCCGGCGCCCTCAAGGCCTTGCTGGAAGAGGACGTGCCGTATCAGGCCCGTGTGCTGTTCCAGCCCGATCCGGGCGTGGCCAGCGGCTGGAACGCGCCACAGTCCGCGCCCTGGCTGCTGGAGGCGCTGGATGCGGCCTCGCGGCAGTATTTCGGGGCGCCCTGCGGCTATATCGGCCAGGGCGGCACGATCCCGCTGATGAACCTGCTGTTGCAGGGCTTTCCCGACGCGCAATTCATGGTGTGCGGCGTGTTGGGGCCCAAGTCCAATGCCCACGGGCCCAACGAGTTCCTGCACATTGCCTACGCCAAGCGCCTGACGGCCGCGGTGGCCCAGGCGCTGGCCGCGCTGCCGGCCTGAACGGCGTTCAGATCATCGGCAGCCAGTCGGGCCTCGGCCCGCGCGGGAAGGCCTCGTCCAGGCGGGCGATCTCGTCCGGCGCCAGCGTCAGGCCGCCCGCGGCGGCATTGTCGCGGGCATGCGCCTCGCGGGACGCCTTGGGGATCGCGAACACGCCGTCCTCGCGCGCCAGGAAGGCGAGGGCTATCTGGCGGGGCGTGGCCTGCCGCGCCTGCGCGATGGCTTGCAGGACACGGCCCGGTTCGCTGCCGGGGTCCGGGAAGTCGTCGTGGCCGAAGGGGCTGTACGCCACGACGGCGACCTGGTGCGCCTGGCACCACGGAATGACGGCGTGCTCGATCGCGCGTTCCCGCAGGTGATACAGGACCTGGTTGCATGCCAGCTGGCCCGGGCCCAGGATGTCCCAGGCTTCCCGCAGGTCGTCCACGTCGAAATTGCTGACGCCGAAGGCGCGGATCTTGCCGGCCTCGCGCAGGTCCTGGAAGGCGCGGAAGGTCTCCTCCAGGGGGACCGTTCCCCGCCAGTGCAGCAGGTAGACGTCCAGATGGTCGGTGCCCAGGGCCTTCAGCGAGCGTTCGCACGCCTGCACGGCGGCGCGCCGGGCGGCGTGGGAGGGCAGCACCTTCGAGACCAGGAAGACCTCGTCCCGGCGCCCGCGGATGGCCTCGCCCACGACGGCTTCCGCCGCGCCCGACCCGTACATTTCCGCCGTGTCGATGTGGTTCATGCCGGCGTCCAGGCCGGCCTGCAAGGCGGCCACCGCCTGCGGGCGGGCGGCTTCGTCGAGATACCAGCTGCCTTGGCCCACGATGCCGACGGGGCGGCCGGTGATGCCGAATGCGCGTGTCTTCATGGGATGGGCTCCAATGAAAAAAGGGCTGACGCGCGAAGCGAAAGCCCTTCAGTCTGGAGGCGCAAGCCGGAATCGAACCGACGTACACGGATTTGCAGTCCGCTGCATCACCACTCTGCCATTGCGCCGGTGATGGGCTGGGTGAATCCAGCCAAGTCCAGCATTATACGATAAATTGTCCGGCCGCATCCCGGCGCGCCGGAAAGACGGACAGCCGTCCCGGCCCCGGACCGGACCGGGCCGCCCGCGGGCGGCCGGCGTAGAATGGCCCTGTTTCCGGCGTGGTTTCCGGATGGCGTTGCCGCGGTCCGGCGGGCCGCCGCCCGCGCCCGGGACGGCGGGTTTTCCAGAGGAAGCGAAAGTATGGCGATGAACGAGGCCCAGACGGCGGCGGAGCCCCTGATCCGGGCGTGGCGCCGGCAGGCGCGCGAACACCGGGCGGCGGCCCTGGGCCTGCTGCTGGCGGTGCTGGCCGTGCTGTGGCTGCTGCTGAGCGGCGGGGTCGAGTCCTTTTCGGCGGGCAACCGGGATTACGTGGGATATGCGGCGCTGGGCGGTGTGGCGGGCTTCGGCGCGACCGCGCTGGGGGCGCTGGCGGCCCTGGGGCTGCGTTCCGTCGAGACGCGCTCCCAGGACTGCATGCTGGGGTTCGCCGCCGGGATGATGCTGGCCGCCAGCTCGTTTTCGCTCATCCTGCCGGGACTGGAGTCGGCCCGCCATCTGTTCGACAGCGGCGCGGGCGCGGCGCTGACGGTCGTGGCCGGGCTGGGCCTGGGGGTGCTGCTGATGCTGGGCCTGGATTATTTCACGCCCCACAGCCACGAGAATTCCGGCGCGCACGGGCCGGCGGGCGACCGCATCAGCGGCGTCTGGCTGTTCGTGCTGGCCGTCGTGCTGCACAATCTGCCCGAGGGCATGGCGATCGGGGTGGGCTTTGCCCATGGCGACCTGGGGGTCGGCCTGCCGCTGACCACGGCCATTGCCATCCAGGACGTTCCCGAAGGTCTGGCGGTGGCCCTGGCGCTGCGGGCCATCGGCCTGCCGTCGGGCCGGGCGATCCTCGTGGCCGTGGCCTCGGGCCTGATGGAGCCGCTGGGCGCCCTGGTGGGTGTCGGGATCGCCAGCGGCCTGCCGGTCGCCTATCCGGTCAGCCTGGGCCTGGCGGCCGGCGCCATGATCTTCGTGGTGTCCCACGAGGTCATTCCCGAAACCCACCGCAACGGCCACCAGACGGCCGCCACGGTGGGCCTGATGGCGGGCTTTGCCGTGATGATGTTCCTGGATACCGCGCTGGGATAGGCGATGGACTGGGGCCGGCGCGGGACGGCGCCGCCGTCCGCGCGCGCGGCGCTCAGCGCATCTCGAATGCCTCCCGGTGCACCGGGACATCGCGCATGCCCAGGGACCGCAGGCCGGATTCCAGGTGGCGGGCCAGGCCGGCGGGACCGCAGAACCAGACGTCCAGCGCCGCGCCCTCCGGCGCTCCCGCGTCGCGGCGCAGGGTCTGCGCGTCCAGCCGCTGTCCGGCCCCGGCGTCATGGATGTGCAGCGTGACGCGGGGCAGTCCGGCGCACAGGGCGCGCAGCCGTCCGACGAAGGGATCGCGCCCGGCGTCGCGCACGCAATAGTGCAGCTGCGCACAGGGCGCGTCCTGCGGGCGGCCCTGCAGGGATTCCAGCCAGGCCAGGAACGGCGTGACGCCGATGCCGCCGGCCACCCAGGCTTGCCGGTCCTGGCCGCGCCGGTGATCGAATCGGCCGTAGGGGCCCTCGATCTGCACCGGCTGGCCCGCGCGCAGGGTTCCCGCCAGGGTGCGCGTGTAGTCGCCCAGCGCCTTGATCTGGAAGCGCAGCCGGCCCGCGCGGTCGGCGCTGGCGATGGTGTAGGGATGGGCGCCTTCCCGCGCATCGAATGTCACGAAGGCGAACTGGCCCGCCCGGTGGCCCGGCCAGCCCGCATCCATCACGCACTCGACCTCGGTGATGCCGCCAGCCAGGGTGCGCACGGATTCGATCCGCCCGGCGTGGCGGCGGCGCCGGCCGATGCGCCCGGCCAGCGCCGGGATCGCCGCCAGGGAGCCGCCCAGCATCAGGAAGCCGAGGATGAAGCCCAGCGGCTGCAGCCACCAGGCCGCCGGCGTCAGCGCCACGGTGTGGAACACCAGGACCAGGTACAGCAGCGGCATCGCCCGGTGCAGGAGGCGCCAGGACTTGTACGGAAATGCTTTCCAGAGCGTGATCAGCAAGGAGGCGATCAGCGCGTAGATGGCCCACTCCCCCACGTCCTTGGCCAGGCCGTGGCTGGATTGCAGGAATTCCAGCACCGCCACCTTGGGCGGTTTCTGGACCGCCGCGCCGACCAGGGCGCGCAGTGTGCCGCCGCCGAGTTCCAGCAGCCAGTGCGCGATGCCCAGGCCGATGGCCCCGATGCCGGCCCATTTGTGCAGGCGATAGACGCGGTCCATGCCGCCCAGCGCGGGTTCCAGCCAGGCGGGCCGGGTCGCCAGCATCATGACCAGGGACATCAGGCCCATGGCCCAGACCCCGCTCAGGTAGATGGCCTGCTTGCGCGCCACCCAGATCGCGTCGCCGGGCATGGGGTTGAGGACGAAGGCGTCCCAGGACCATGCCAGGGCCAGGACACCGAGAAACAGGGCGAGGACGGTGCGTGTCTTCATGCGGACTTCCGAATGCGTGTGCCGGGAACATCGGCGATGAAGGCAGTATGGAAGCCGGCGCCTGAATCGCGCGTGAAGCGCCCGTTCATGCCGCGTTCATGGCCGGGCCGGCTGGTAAGATGGGCCGTCGTTCATCCGGATTGCATCATGGGAACTCTTCTGCCGCTCGTGACGGGCGTCATGTGGCTCTACATCGTCGGACGCTTCGTCTGGCCGTTGCCCTGCGGGCCGGCGCTGCGTGCCGTCCTGGCCCTGATCCTGCTGCTGGCCTCGCAGTATCACCAGATCACGGGCCGGTACTTCGGCTCCCTGGCATCGCCGGAGCTTCCCCAGCCGGTGCTCATCGCGCTGGCCTGGGCCTTCGGGTTCGTCCTGCTGCTGTCGGTGCTGCTGCTGGTGCGCGACGTGGCCGGCCTGCTGGCGTGGCTGCCCGCGCGGGCAGCCGGCCGCTTCCTGCTGCGCAGCCCGGCCGTGACGCTGGGGGTGGGCGCGCTGGCGCTGGTGCTGGCGACGCTGGGTGTGTGGCAGGCCGTGCGCGTGCCTGGCGTGCGCACGGTCGCGGTCGAGATCCCCGGGCTGGCGCCCGCTTTCGACGGCTACCGCATCGTGCAGCTGACCGATCTGCATGCCAGCCGCCTGCTGCCGCGTTCCTGGCAGGCCGCCGTGGTGGATCGGGCCAATCGGCTGGACCCGGACCTGACGGTGCTGACCGGGGACATGGTCGATGGCCGCCCCGCGCTGCGCGCCGCGGACGTCGCCCCGCTGGCCGGACTGCACGCCCGCGACGGCGTGCTGGCCATCCCGGGGAACCATGAATACTATTCGGACTATGTGGCCTGGATGGCGGCGTACCGCGCGCTGGGCCTGACGACGCTGGAGAACGGGCATGTCCTCATCCAGCGGCAGGGCGCGCTGCTGGCCGTGGCCGGCCTGACCGACCGGCAGGCGGGCGCCTTCGGCCTGCCGCGTCCGGACCTGTCAGCCGCCCTGGAGGGCATCCCGCCCGGCACTCCGGTCATCCTGCTGGAGCACCGGCCGGGCGATGCGCCGGCCAATGCCCGCGCCGGCGTGGCATTGCAGCTCTCAGGCCATACCCACGGCGGCCAGATCCGCGGGCTGGATCTGCTGACCAAGCGCGCCAACAACGGCTTCGTGTCGGGGCTCTATCAGGTGGGCGGCATGAAACTCTACGTCAGCAACGGCACCGGCTTGTGGAACGGCCTGGCGATCCGGCTGGGGCGGCCCTCGGAAATCACGCAGATCGTGCTGCGCGCGCGCTGAACCGTCCCGGCCGGGGTGTCAGTCGTCCAGTTCCTCGATCTGCTTGACGTCGGACTTGTTCACCTTCACTTCGCGGCCGCCCTTGTCGTAGGTGATGAAATCCTCGTCGGGATCGGTGTTGGGCGCGTCCGAGGTGTAGGTGGTCTGGCCGTCGCGAGTGGTGACGGTCGAAGGGGAGGAGCAGGCGGCCAGGACCAGGCCGCCGGCGACGATGGCGAGACATGCGGGAATCTGCTTCAACATCCGGGTACCTCCTGTAGACGAAAAACCTAGGGATTACCATAGCAAAGCCGGCCCGGACCCACTGTAAGCAGGTTCGTCCGGCAGGCCTGCCCGACCGCCCGGCCGCTGGCGGCGGAACGCGGCTTTTCAGAGGGAAAACCGATGTCCATGACGGTTGTAGGGTCTGCTGACAAAATCGTGCGGACCGGGGCGGGAAAGCCTGGCCGGCGCCGTGTTACCGTATCGCCGTCGAAATCGACCGCCACTCTCGAACATGTCTGATCCGCAAGCAGCCCGGCCCCGCGTCATCGTGATCGGCGGCGGCATCATTGGCACGCTGTCCGCCTGCCATCTGGCCCAGTCCGGCCGGCGGGTCGTGCTGATGGACGGCGACCCGGACGGGCTGTGCTGCTCCACGGGCAATGCCGGCAGCATCAGCGCGGGTTCGGTGGCTCCGCTGGCCATGCCCGGCATCTGGAGGCAGGTGCCCGGCATGCTGCTGGACCGCGACGGCCCGCTCACCGTGCGGGCGGATTACGCCGTGCAGGCGGCGCCCTGGCTCTGGCGCTTCCTGCGTTCGTCCAGCCGCGTGCGGGTCGAGCGGACCGCCAAGGCGCTGCGAGCCCTGAATGCGGACGCGGTCGCGCGGTACCGCGAACTGGCCGGCCGCCTGGGCGCCGCCGGACTGGTCCGCGCCACGGGACAGCTGCAGGTCTATCGCAGCGCCCAGGCCCTGGGCAAGGACGCCAATGGCTGGCGGCTCAAGCGCGCGCACGGCGTCCGGGCGACGGAGATCGGGGCGGGCGAGCTGCATGAACTGGAGCCGGCCGTCGGACCGCAGTTCACGCATGGCGTCTTTCTGCCGGACGAGGGCATGGTCGCCAACCCGGGCCGCCTGCTCCAGGCGCTGCGCGCCGATTTCGTGGCGGCGGGCGGCGAGTTCGTCCGGGCCCGTGTCGCGTCCGTGGCGCCCTTCGACGGGCGGGTCGCGGTCGGGACGGATCGGGGGACGTACGAGGCCGACAAGGCCGTGATCGCGGCGGGGGCGTGGTCGCACCGGCTGGCGCGCGGCCTGGGCGACCGCCTGCCGCTGCAGCCGCAGCGCGGCTATCACGTCGTCCTGCGCGATCCGGGCTTCGTCCTGCAGCGGCCCGTGGTCTTCGCCGAGGCCAAGCTCTTTGCCACGCCGATGGAGATGGGTCTGCGGATGGCGGGCACGGTCGAATTCGGCAGCCTGGAGACGCCCCCCAATCCGCGGCGCGCCGAGGCGCTGCTGCGCAATGGCCTGAAGCTCTTTCCGCAACTGGATACCGGCGTGCCGCCGGACCGGACGGAGTGGATGGGGAACCGTCCCTGCTTTCCCGATTCCTTGCCGGTCATCGATACCGCGCGCCATTCCCGGCAGGTGGTCTATGCCTTTGGCCACGGCCACCTGGGCCTGACCCAGGCCCCCGCGACGGCGCGGCTGGTGACGGATCTGGTGCTGGACCGGCCGCCCGCCATCGATCCCGCCCCGTACAGCGCGCGGCGGTTCTGACGCCCCGCCGGGATCAGCCGCGCGCCAGTCTCTGCATGAGCCAGGAGCCGGCCGGCCCCAGCGACCTGTCCCGGCGGTGCGCCAGCACGATGGGGATGCGCGGCCGCCCCGCATGCGCCGGCCATCGCGCGATCCGCAGTTCCACCAGCCGGCCGGCCTGCAGGTCGCCGGCCACCATGTGCACAGGCATGCTGCCCCAGCCCATGCCGGCCAGCAGCATCGCGTGCTTGGCCCCCAGGTCGGCCAGGCGCCAGGTGCGCATGCTGGCCACGCCCTTGTCCCATCCCTTGGTCAGTTCCGATCGGTCGGTCAGGACGAGTTGCAGTTCGTCCTGCAGCTCCTCGTCCTCCAGCGGCCGTCCGCTGTGCTGTTGCCGGAGCGCCAGGGCGTGGGCGGGCGACGCGACCGGCACCAGCTCGATCGCGGGCATCGCCATGGACACGAGCTCGTCTGAAATGCCGGCGAAATCAATGATGATGCCCAGATCCGCCTGGCCGTCGAGCAATGTCTTGACGGTCGCCCCCATGGATTCGACGTAGAGGCGGGTCTGCACCGAGGGAAACTGCCGGTCGAAGGCCGACAGGGCGGCAAACAGCGGCGACACGGGGGCCATGGCGTCGACGACCATGGTGAGCCCGGGCTCGGTGCCTTCCCGCAGCGCCTGCGCCTGCCGCTCGAACCCGGCGCTGCTTTCGACGACGCGCAAGGCGCGCGGCAGCAGCGCGCGGCCGGCGTCGGTGAGTTCCGGCCGGTAGCCGCTGCGGTCGAACAGCAGGCTGCCCACTACGCCCTCGAGGTGCTGGACGGCGTAGGTAATGGAGGATTGCGAACGGTCCAGCCGACGGGCCGCGGCGGAAAAACTGCCTTCTTCGACCACGATGGCAAAGACGCGCAACTGGTCCAGGTTGAATTTCAAATCCATCGAAAATATCGATATTGATTAAAGAATCTATACCAGTTTTTTATTTATAGACGCGAGTATAAGATGGGTGCCCATACGGAACAAGCGTTTGATGGAGCCCATTTTGAAGATTCTGCACATCGATACCAGCATCACCGGCGAGGCCTCGGTCAGCCGTCTCCTGTCCGCCGAAATCGTCGAGGCGCAGCGGCGGCTGCACCCCGATGCCGAAGTGATCGTCCGAGACCTGGCCGCCCGGCCCCTCGGACACCTGGCCGGCAGCCACCTGCTGGCGGCGCAGGGCGCAATGCCGGAAGATTCCGCGGTCCGCGAGGATGTCGAGGCGGGGCGCCAGGCGCTGGAGGAGTTCCTGGCCGCCGACGTCGTCGTGATCGGGGCGCCGATGTACAACTTCACCATTCCTTCCCAGCTGAAGGCCTGGATCGACCGTCTGGCCGTGCGCGGCATCACTTTCCGGTATACCGAGCAGGGGCCCGAGGGGCTGGCCGGCGGCAAGAAGCTGATCATCGCCTCGTCGCGCGGCAATTTCTATGGGCCGGGCGCGCCTGCGGCGGCGTTCGATCATCAGGAAACCTATTTGCGGGCGGTCTTCGGCTTTTTCGGCATCACGGACGTGAGTATCGTGCGCGCCGAGGGGGTCGCGGTCGGGGAGGAAGCCCGCAACCGGGCGATCGCGGCGGCCCGGCAGGAAATCGAAGGTCTGGCCGACTGCGTCGCCGCCTGATCCCGGAGGCGGGCGGCGGCATGGGGCATAATCGCCTGGCATGCGGATTGAACACAGGGAGGCCGTGGCATGGAGATGAGCGAAACGGGAGCCGGCCGGGCCAGGCATGACCCGCGGCCGGCGCGCAACTGGTTCGACCAGGGCGGCGGTGCCTATGCCCGGTTCCGGCCTGAATATCCTCCTGGGCTCGCCGCCGGCCTGGCCGCGCTCGCGCCGGACCGGCGGCTTGCCGCCGACGTGGGGTGCGGCAGCGGGCAGTTGACGCGGCTGCTGGCGCCGCATTTCGACTCGGTCATCGGCCTGGACCCCAGTGCCGACCAGATCGCGCATGCCGTCCCGGACGCGCGCATCGCCTACCGCTGCGCGTCCGCCGAGCGGCTGGCGCTTGCCGACCGCAGCGTCAGCCTCATGACGGTGGCGCAGGCCGCGCACTGGTTCGACCTGCCCGCTTTCTACGCCGAGGCGCGCCGCACGGTGGCCCCGGGGGGGATCCTCGCGCTGATCAGCTACGGCGTCCTGGCGCTCGACCCCGCGCTAGACGACCGGTTCCAGGCGTTCTACCGGGACGAGATCGGCCCCTGGTGGCCGCCGCAGCGCAAGCTGGTCGATGCCGGCTATGCGACGATCGACTTTCCCTTCGAGGAACTGGACCCGCCCGCCCTGCAGATCCGGCTCGACTGGCGCCTGCCTGAGTTCTTGGGCTATCTGCTGACCTGGTCAGCCGTGCGTCGCGCCCGCGAGGCCGGGCGCGAGGACGTGCTGAGGCGCTTTGCCGGCGACATTTCGGCGGCGTGGGGGGACGAGGACACGCGCCGTCCCATCACCTGGCCGGTCCGCATGCGGCTCGGACGGCTGTGAGAATCCCGCGTACACTGCCCGCATGCTACGGATCGACAATCTCTGCAAGCGCTACGGCGATCATCGGGTGTTCCAGGGCCTGACCCGCACCTTCCAGCCCGGATGCACGGCCCTCTGCGAGGAGGACAGCACTGGCAAATCGACCTTGCTGGGCATTCTCGCCGGCGCGATCGCGCCGGATGCGGGAGACGTCTGGATCGACGGCCATTCCCTGATCCAGGCGCCAGCGCAGGCCCGGGCCCGCCTGGCCTACGTGCCTGACGACTGCGGGGCGCTGCCCTCGCTGACCGGCCGGGAATGGCTGCGGCAGGCCGCCTCCGAAAAGAACGCGGCGCTGGACGATGCCGTGCTCGGCCTGGCAGGCCGGCTGGGACTGGAACCCCACCTGGACAAGCGCTTCGAGCAGATGTCGACCGGCACGCGCCGCAAGGTCTTCCTGACGGCCGCCGCTCTGGGCGAGCCGGCTGTCGTCATTGCGGACGGCCCCGGCAACGGGCTGGATGCGGCGGCCCGCGCCGTGCTGGCCGAGCAGTTCAGGGCGTGGGGGCGGGACCGGGTCGTGATCTTCGCCAGCCACGATCCCGAACTGGTGCGGGCCTGCGGCGCGACGCCGGTCCGCGTGGCGACGCTGCGCCCGGCCTAGATCTTGCCGCGCGCCGCTCAGGCGGCGGCCGGCAGGGCCTCGCGCTGCTTCATGAAACGCACCAGCGCGTTCAGCGCGATGCCGTACAGCGGCACGAACAGCAGCAGGCTCACGGTCAGCTTGATGGCGTAGTCCACTGCGGCGATCTCGCCCCAGTGCGCGGCCATGAAGGGATTGCTGCTGCGCCAGAAGGCGATGCCGAAAAACGCGATCGTATCCAGCGCCTGGCCCAGCACGGCGGAGGCCGCGGGCGCGACCCACCACTGCACGTAGCCGCGGCGCATGCGGTCGAACACGTGCACGTCCAGCAACTGGCCCAGGACGTAGGCCGCAAAGCTGGCAAAGGCGATGCGGAACACGAAGACGTTGAATTCGCCCAGCGCGCCCCAGCCCTGGAAGCCGCCCTCGTGGAACAGCACCGATACGACATAGGAGACCATCAGCGCGGGCACCATGGCGCGCAGGATCACCCGGCGCGCCTGGACCTTGCCGATCAGGCGGACGGTCAGGTCGGTGGCCAGGAAGATGAAGGGGAAGCTGAACGCGCCCCAGGTGCTGTGGAAGCCGAGCAGATCGACGGGCAGCTGCACCAGGTAGTTGCTGGCGATGATGACGAGGATGTGGAAGGCGACCAGCAGGGCGAGGTGGAGCCTGGCCCGCGAGGGAGCAAGGGATACGGAAGTCATGTGGACCTTTTTGGTGGATGGGGTGAGGGAACCCATTGAGGAAATGCTGGCGCGTATTATACGCCAGGCCACGGCCGGGGCCTGACGTCGCCACGGGCGCGGCTGGATTTCCAGGTGGGGGCGTGCGGGTAGCTCACGTCCGCCGCGCGACGAACCGCTCCACGTACTCGTTGGCCGGGTGGTTGCGGATGTCGTCCGGGCTGCCCGCCTGCTCGACCTTGCCGTCGCGCAGGATGACGATGTGCCGGCCCAGGCGCAGCGCCTCGTCGATGTCGTGCGTGATGAAGACGATGGTCTTGTGCAGCCGCTGCTGCAGGGCCAGCAACTGGTCCTGCATGTCCTGGCGTATCAGGGGGTCCAGGGCCGAGAAGGCCTCGTCCATCAGCAGCACGTCGGCATCGATCGCCAGGGCGCGCGCCAGGCCCACCCGCTGGCGCATGCCGCCCGACAGTTCGTCGGGATAGTTGGCCTCGTAGTCCAGCAGGCCGACCCGCTCCAGCCAGGCGCGCGCGGCGCGGCGGGCCTGTTCCCGGCCCTCGCCGCGCACGCGCAGGCCGAAGGCCACATTGTCGATGACGTTGACGTGCGGCAGCAGGCCGAAGTTCTGGAACACCATGCTGATGCGGTGCCGGCGCAATTCGCGCAACTCGGGCATGCCCAGGTCCAGGATGTTGCTGCCGTCGATCAGGATCTGGCCCGCCGACGGGTCGATCAGGCGGTTCAGGTGCCGCACCAGCGTGGATTTGCCCGAGCCCGACAGGCCCATGATGCAGGAGATCTCGCCCCCGGCCAGGCGGGCGCTGACCCCGGCCAGGCCCACGTTGCAGCCCGTCTCGGCCTGGACGTGGGCCTTGTCGGCGCCCTGGCGCAGCAGCGCCAGGGCGCGGGATTCCTGCGGGCCGCCCTCGCGCGGGCCGAAGACCTTGTAGACGTCGCGGATCTCGATCTTGGGGTCGTTCATCACATTGTCTCCCGGGTCGAGGCGGGGCGCCGCCGGCGGGGCCTGCCGTAGGCCTGGGTGATCCGGTCGATGACGATGGCCAGGATCACGATGGCCACCCCCGCCTGCAGGCCGCGGCCCACGTCCAGCGTCTGGATGCCCGCCAGCACGTCCTCGCCCAGGCCGCGCGCGCCGATCATCGAAGCCACCACCACCATGGCGAGCGCCATCATGGTGGTCTGGTTGATCCCCGCCATGATGCTGGGCCGCGCCAGGGGCAGCGTCACCCGCGTCAGCATCTGCCAGCGGGTGACGCCGAAGGACTGTGCGGCTTCCATGACGTCGGGGTCCACCTGGCGCAGGCCCAGCGTGGTCAGGCGGATCAGCGGCGGCACGGCGTAGATGATGGTGGCGAACAGGGCCGGCACCTTGCCCAGGCCGAACAGCATCAGCACCGGGATGAGATAGACGAAGCTGGGCAGGGTCTGCATGACGTCCAGCACCGGAGTCATGAGCCGCCGCAGCAGGCGGCCGCGCGCGGCGAGAATGCCCAGCGGCACGCCCAGCACGATGGAGACGAGGGTCGACACCAGCACCAGGGCGAAGGTCTGGATGAGTTTGTCCCAGAGGCCCACGGCCCCGACCAGGTACAGGGCGGCGACGTACAGCGCCGTCGCCCAGAGCTTGCGCGTGGCGTGCCAGGACAGCGCGGCGACCGCCAGCAGGAAGACCCAGGGCGGGATGGCCAGCATCAGGCGTTCGACGGGCAGCAGCAGGCCGGTGAGCAGGGTGTCGCTCACCCGGCGGAACCCGCTGCCGTACGCCTTGACCATGTCCATGAGCTGGCGGTTCACGAAGGCGGCGGCCGACCAGTCCGGGAAGATGCCGCCGCCCGCAGTCGCGGCGGCACCGGCGCCGGCGCCGGCCGCCGTGACGGCGGCGTCCGGGGTGTCGGCCGGGGGCGTCATGCCCAGGGACGCCGCCACGCGCGCGGCCGCGTCCGCCGGCAGCCAGGTCCGCCAGATCTCGGGGTGCTGGCGCAGGAACTGTCCGGCCATGGCGTCGCCGTTCTGGCGGGTCTCGGTCATCTCCAGGATCATGCGGTTCAGCAGCGCCGGCTCGAACTGCAGCTTTTCAAAGAAGGCGACGAGCTCGGGGTTGCGCCGGGCGAAGGGTGCGGACACGGCCACCGAGAGCCGCGCCACGAGAAAGTCCGAGGAACACAGCTCGCCCTTGCCGCTGACGATGGTGTCCCAGCACTTCTGCTTGAAAGGGTCCTGCGCGATCTTGTGGAACTTGTACTTGGCCATCAGGCCCGCGGGCTGCCAGTAGTAGAACAGGATGGGCTTGCCCCGGTCGTAGGCCGAGCTGATCGCGGCGTCCAGGGCGGCGCCGGTGCCGGCGCGAAAGTTGGTGTAGTCGTCTTCCAGGCCATGCAGCCGCAGCAGCCGGCTGTTGGTCTTTTCGCAGACCCAGCCCGAGGGACAGTTGAGAAAGCGCCCCTTGCCGGGGTCCTCGGGATCGGTGAAGAGCGACTTGTAGCGGGGCAGGTCGCGCCAGGTGCGCAGGTCGGGCGCCGACGCCGCGATGCCCCGCGCGGGGTCGCCGTGGACCACGTAGTCCGGCACATACCAGCCTTGCTCGGCGCCGCCGGCCAGGGTGTCGCCGACGATCTCGACCTTGCCCTGCCGGATGGCGTCCTCGATGATGGGCGAGCGGCCGGACCAGATCTCCGCGATGATCTGCAGCTGGTCCTGCGTCAGCGCCGACTCGATGGCGGCCGAGGCGCCCGGCACGATCTCCGTGTCGCAGCCGTAGCCCGCGGCCAGGAGCTTCTGCACGACGTGGGTGGTGAACGAGGCGCTTTCCCAGTTCAGGTCCGCGAGTTTGACGGGCTGTCCGCCGTTGCAGGATGCCGCCTGCGCGCGGGCCGCCGGCGGCAGCAGGAAGGCCAGGCAGACAGCCGCCAGGGCGAGCAGGCGCGGCACAGGTCGCATTCGGGTCCCCATTCTGGTTGTTGCGCAATCAGCGGGCGCGAAAGTCCTAGTGTAATGCGCCTTTCCGGACGCAAGGCCGCGACACGCGCCGCGACCGTCGTGTCGGGCCGTCCGGGAACGGGGCATGCTGCTGCCCTGCGCCGCTCGATCAGAGGAGGGGCTTTCATGGACGCAGTCCTGCTCGCGCGCATCCAGTTCGGATTCACGATCTCGTTTCACATCATCTTTCCCGCCATCACCATCGGACTGGCCAGCTATCTGGCGGTCCTGGAGGCGCTCTGGCTGGCCACGGGCAGGCCCGTCTACATGACGCTGTATCAATTCTGGCTGCGGCCGTTCGCCGTCGCATTCGCCATGGGCGTGGTGTCCGGCATCGTCCTGGCCTACCAGTTCGGCACCCATTGGAGCGGGTTCTCGCGTTTCGCGGGCGCGATCACGGGACCCCTGCTGACCTATGAAGTCCTGACCGCGTTCTTCCTGGAGGCCGGCTTCCTGGGTGTCATGCTGTTCGGACTCAAGCGGGTCGGTCCCGGCCTGCACTTCGTCTCGACCTGCGTGGTCGCCCTGGGCACGTTGGTCTCGGCCACCTGGATCCTCGCCTCCAACAGCTGGATGCAGACGCCGCAGGGCCACGAGATCGTCAATGGCGTCGTCGTTCCGGTCGACTGGCTGCAGGTCATCCTCAATCCCTCGTTTCCGTACCGCCTGAGCCACATGGTGGTCGCGGCCTTCGTGGCCACGGCGCTCATCGTGGGCGGTACGGGTGCGTGGCACCTGCTGAAGCGGCACGGCAACGCGCCGGCGGGCCTGGCGGCCATCCTGGCCGGGTGGAGCACCACCGAGATCGGCCGCCAGCCCTGGGTGGTCTATGGACTGCTGCGCACCAGCGACGCCGCCTCGCCCCATCCCGCCGGGCAGGTCGCATTCACCCTGGCCCTGTTCGTGCTGGTCTACGTCGCGGTGTTCGGCGCCGGCACCGCGTACGGCATGCACCTGATCGCCGAAGATCCCGCGGGCGCGGCGGCGGAACCCGAAGGCGGGGCGGGCCAGCCCAGCCAGCCGATGCGGCCCCTGTCCGCCGCGCAGGAGCGAGACGGCCATGGGCATTGATCTTCCTCTCATCTGGGCCGTCATCATCCTGTTCGCGGTGATGATGTACGTCGTCATGGACGGTTTCGACCTCGGGATCGGCCTGCTGTTTCCCTTCATCCGCGAGCGCGGCGACCGCGACGTCATGGTCAATACCGTGGCGCCGGTCTGGGACGGCAACGAGACCTGGCTCGTCCTGGGCGGCGCCGGCCTGCTGGCCGCGTTTCCCGTGGCCTATTCCATCGTGCTGGAGGCCCTGAGCGTGCCCATCGTGATGATGCTGGTCGGCCTCATCTTTCGCGGCGTGGCCTTCGAGTTCCGGTTCAAGGCGCCCGCGGCCGCCCGGCCACGCTGGGACCTGGCCTTCTGGGGCGGCTCGGTCGTCGCCGCCCTGGCCCAGGGCGTCGTCCTGGGGTCTTTTCTCAATGGCCTTGCGGCGCCCGACGGACACGCCGGGCCTGGTCTGGGCGGGCTGCCGTGGCTGGCCCCTTTTCCGCTGTTCACCGGACTGGGGCTGCTGGTGGGATACGGGCTGCTGGGCGTGACCTGGCTGGTGATGAAGACCGAGGGCCGGCTGCAGGAGCGGTTCGTCGCCATCGCGCGCCCCCTGGCCTGGGCCTTCCTCGCCGTCATCGTCGTCATCAGCGTGTGGACGCCGCTGGCCCATCCGCGCATTGCGCAACGCTGGTTCAGCTATCCCAATGTGTTCTGGTTCGCGCCGGTGCCGCTGCTGGTGGGCGTCGCATTGTGGCAGCTGCAGGCGGCCCTGCGGCGCGGTTCGGGCGTGGCGCCTTTCCTGTGGACCCTGCTGCTGGTCTTCCTGGGCTACAGCGGCCTGGGGATCAGCCTCTGGCCTTTCGTAGTGCCGCCGACCCTGACGATCTGGGACGCGGCCGGCCCGCCGCAGAGCCTGGGCTTCACCCTGGTCGGCGCGCTGCTCATCATTCCCATGATCCTGGTGTATACCGGCTGGTCGTACTGGGTGTTCCGCGGCAAGGTGCGGGCCGGGGAGGGATACCATTGACCGCGCCGAGACTCTGGCTGCGCCGCGTGGCGTGGCTGCTGGCCCTGTGGGGCGGCAGCTTCATCGCGTTCGCGGCCCTGGCCTGGCTGCTGCGCACCGTGGTGCGCAGCGTGATGTAGGCCGGGGGATCAGGCCGTGTGTTCGGGCGTACCCACGTGTTCCTGGCGGATCCCGTAGCCGAACAGCCGGGCGGGCAGGTTGCGCACGACCCGGAACCGCAGCAGCAGGCGCAGCAGCCAGGGCAGCCGCGGCCGCCGTCCGCTGGCCTCCAGGGCCTGGCTGATGACCCGGCCCTGGATCGCGCGCTGCGCTTTCTGCACCACGCGCACCGGCAGCTCGCGCCGCCGCTGGATGGTGGCCAGCAGCGTTTCCTCGATGGCACGGCCTTCGCGCAGCGGCTGCGCCAGGGCGTTGGCCGCGGCCACGGCATCCTGGATCGCCAGGTTGATGCCCACCCCGCCGATCGGCGACATCGCGTGCGCGGCGTCCCCGATCAACAGCAGCCCCGGCTTGTGCCATCGGTCCAGCAGATCGACCTGCACCGACAGCGTGCTGACCTGCTCCCAGCTTTCAATGCGTTCCTTCCGGTCGGACAGGTAGGGCGCGAGCCGCGCCACCGCCTCGCGCAGGCCATCGATCGACCCGGCGCGCAGCCGCGTGTCGCTGCCCTTGGGCACCACGAAGGCGGTCTGCCAGTACTCGTTGCGATTGATCAGCACCATCAGGTGCCCGTCGTCCGCGATGCCGAAGGTGCCCTGCGGGTCGCTTTCCGAGCGCGGCAGCCGGAACCACAGCACGTCCATGGGCGCGCCGTATTCCCGGGCCTTCAGGCCCGCCGCCTCGCGCAGCGTGGAGCGCCGCCCGTCGCAGGCGATCACCAGGCCGGCGCGCAATTCATAAGCGCCCTCCGGAGACTCGACCCGGACGCCGGTCACGCGGCCCTGGTCTTCCAGCAGGCCGGTCGCCTGATGCCGCATGCGCAGATCGAACGTCCCGTAGCGCCCGCCGGCGTCCGCCAGCATGTCCAGGAAATCCCATTGCGGCACCAGCGCCAGGTAATCGAAGGGCCGCAAGCCGCGGAAATCCACGACGGGCTGCTCGACCCCGCCGACCACGGCGCTGAGATGGCTTTCCCGGCGCTGGGGCAACTGCTGGAAGGTCTGCAGAAGATCGAGTTCCTGCAGGATCTCCAGGGTCGAGGGATGCACGGTGTCGCCGCGGAAGTCGCGCAGGAAATCGCCGTGCTTTTCCAGGACGGTCACCGGCACGCCCGCCCGCGCGAGCAGCAGGGCTAGCATCATGCCCGCCGGGCCGCCGCCGACGATGCAGCAGCGGGTGTCAGAGGGGTTCGGGTCATGGGACATGGGACGGGCTTCCGTGCGGAGGGACGATAGGCCGCAGCGGGCCGTGTCGTACATCACGGCGCAGGTCCGCGGATCTCTTGTGCCTCATTGTAGGGCGGGGCGGACGACGGTTGCGCCCTGGCGCGTCCGGGCGTGCCGAGACGCGATCAACGAGCGCTACTGGAACGATCCGCACTTTCGCGTGACAACACCAGCGTTGCGTGTTGTAGCAGACAGTCTACGATCTGCGCCGGGGCGGACCGTGGCGATAGCGCGGCACTGATCAGGACGTTGGTATCGACGACGGCGCGTTCAATCCTCATCGGCCAGCAGCTGTTCCAGCTGTTCGTCGGTCAGTCCCTTGGCGGCCGCTTCCGCGGCGCTTTCCTTCAAGGTGTGGCGCAGTCGGTCTGCATGGAACGCGCGCATGGCGTGGTAGTCCTTCGCAGACACCATGACGCCGACGACGCGGTTGCGCCGCGTGACCTGGATCGGTTCGCGTTGCTTTTCGGACTCCTCATGCAAGTCTATGCACCACCTTACCCCAATCGTTCGATTCGACCAATAAGGCTGAAATGATCGGCTGGGCGCACCATGAAAAAAGCCCCAAACCGGAGTCTGGGGCTTTCTAGAATCTGGAGCGGGAAACGAGTCTCGAACTCGCGACCTCAACCTTGGCAAGGTTGCGCTCTACCAACTGAGCTATTCCCGCGTGTTTAGCTGATCAGCTAAGCCATGCATTGTATGCCGTACTTTGTTGCCTGTCAAACCGGCTAGGGATTCTTCAGGCCGGAGAAATCGTCTTTTTCAGGGATTTCGCCGCTACGGAATCAAGCAGGAGTCGAACTATAAGGCAGGAATCCCGGGCCTGTCAAACGGCCAGGAACAAGCACGGCGTGCCCGGGGAAAAACGCCGGGGCGCCCGCCTGCGCTGTATGCTTACGCCTTTGCCCACGCTCGCGCCGGTGGTCCGGCCAGCCACCTTCCATCGCCATGCCGATTGCCTTCACCGATAGTTCTCTGCAGCACTGCAACACCCTGGGCCTGCCGGCCCGGGCGCGGCTGGCCGTGCTGGGGGACGAGGCGGACATTCCCGCGCTGTGCCGGGGGCTGCGGGGCGATCCGGTCTTCATCCTGGGTGGCGGCAGCAACGTCGTCATGCAGCCGCGGCCGCGCCATCGCGTCCTGCGTATCGGGCTGCGCGGCATCCGGCTGTGGCAGGAAACGGCCGATCACTGGATCGTCGAGGCCGCTGCGGGAGAACCCTGGCACGATTTCGTGGCGCACTGCCTGGACCAGGGCTGGCCGGGGCTGGAAAACCTGGCGCTGATCCCAGGCACGGTGGGCGCCGCGCCGGTGCAGAACATCGGCGCCTATGGGCTGGAAGTCGAGCAGCGCCTGCATTCGGTGGTGGCCTGGGACCTGCAGGCGGGCCGCGAATGCACGTTGTTGCCGTCCGAATGCGGCTTTGCCTATCGCGACAGCCGGTTCAAGCGCGACGGGGCGGGGCGCTGGCTGATCGTGCGGGTGCGCTTTGCGCTGCCCAAGGCCTGGACGCCCCGGCTGGATTATCCGGACCTGCGCGCGCATCCCGGCGTGGCGGAGGCCACGCCGCGCCGGATCTTCGATGCCGTCTGCGACATCCGCCGGCGCAAGCTGCCGGATCCCGCGGTGCTGGGCAATGCCGGGAGCTTTTTCAAGAACCCGGTGGTCGATACCGCGCAGGCGGCGCAATTGCGGGCAAGGCATCCCGATCTGCGCGCGTATCCCCAGGCGGACGGGCGGGTGAAGCTCGCGGCGGGCTGGCTGATCGAGCAGGCTGGCTGGAAGGGCCGCCGCCTGGGGCCGGTGGGCATGCACGAGCGCCAGGCGCTGGTGCTGGTCAACCATGGTGGCGCGAGCGCCGATGACGTCCATGCGCTGGCGCGCGCCGTGCGCGCGGCCGTGCGGGAGCGTTTCGGGGTGGACCTGGAACAAGAGCCCGTCTTGCTGGACTGAGTCCCGCGCCCAACAGCGCGTCGCAGCAGGGCGACAGGCGGATGAACCGTCCCCAGCGGGCCGCCAGAAGAAACGGCGGCCAGAGCCACCGCCGATGCCGTCCTAGCTGGCCAGCACGTCCTGCATGTCGAACAGGCCGAATTCCTTGCGCGCCAGGTAGCGCGCCGCGCGCAGGCTGCCCTGGGCGTAGGTGGCCCGGCTGCTGGACCGGTGGGTGATCTCGATGCGCTCGCCGGTGCCGCAGAAATACACGGTATGGTCGCCGACGATGTCGCCGCCGCGCAGCACCGAAAAACCGATGTGGCCGGTCTCGCGGGGGCCGGTGTGGCCGTGGCGCGCCCAGTCGGCGACCTCGTCCAGCGGCACGCCCCAGGCGTGGGCCACGGCCTCGCCCATGGCCAGGGCCGTGCCCGAGGGCGCGTCGACCTTGTTGCGATGGTGGGCCTCGAAGACCTCGACGTCGTAGCCGCTGTTCAGCAGGCGGGCGGCCATGTCCAGGAGTTTCAGCGTGGCGTTGACGCCGACGCTCATGTTGGGCGCGAACACGATCGCGGTCTTTTGGGCGGCGGCGCGGATGGCCTGCTTGCCCTGGGCGTCGAAGCCCGTGGTGCCGATGACGCATTTCACGCCGTGCGCGGCGCAGACGTCCAGGTGGGCCAGCGTGCCCTCGGGGCGGGTGAAATCGATCAGGCAGTCGGCCTGGGCCAGGGCCTGCAGGTCGTCGGTGACTGCGACCCCGGTCGCCACGCCCAGGAAGGCGCCGGCGTCCTGGCCGATGAATTCGCTGCCCGCACGGTCCAGGGCGACGGCCAGGTTCAGGTCGGTGGATTCGGCGACGGCCTGGATGAGCATGCGGCCCATGCGGCCCGAGGATCCGGCGATTGCAATCCGCATGGTCATTGGGCCTCGCTGGAATCGTTCTTGGGCTGGGCGCCGGTCTCGATCGTGGCCTGCGGCGTCGGATCGGAGATGCTGGCGTTGGGAGCGGCGTCGTTGTTCAGGCCCGGGGAGGCGGCCTCTTGCGCGTCCTGGGCGGCCTGCCCGGCGCGGTCCTTGTCGGCGGGCAGGGCTTCCTTGCCGCTGTCGGTCTTCTGGAAGGGCTGGCGGTCGGGCTGTTCGTCGCCCGACCAGCGAACGACCTGGTCGTTCTGGAACCAGACGGTGAATTTCCGCAGTTCGTCCTTGCCGTATCCGGGCTGGTTGTAATAGGGATAGTCCCAGCGGTCCGCGTGGAAGACGTCTTGCAGGGTGGGCGTGCCCAGGACGAAACGCACCTGGTCGCGCGTCATGCCGACCTCCAGCTGGGCGATCTGCTCGGTGGTGATCCAGTTGCCCTGCTGGATGGTGGCGCGGTAGGGGAAGCCCCAGTGAGTCGAGCCGCAGCCCGCCAGGCCGATGGTCAGCAGGCCGGCTGCCAGGCAGACGTTCATCCTGCGGGAAAATTGACTAGCTCGGATACGCACAAATGCCCCCGTTGTCGATGGCCGGCCTGCAGATTGCGGCCGCTAAAACCGCTATCATAAAGGGAATTCGGATTTGCGCATGTGGCCGGGCCGGGATCCCGGCAGGCCCGACGACTTGCTTTCCATGGCGGGACCCAGGATACTTGAATCATGAATGATCAGATCGAGCTCAAAAACATGGGTCTGAAGGCGACGTTTCCGCGCCTGAAGATCCTCGACGTGTTCCGCAAGGCGGAAACCCGCCACCACAGTGCCGAAGACGTCTACCGCGCCCTGATAGCCGAGGACGTCGACATCGGGCTGGCCACCGTCTACCGGGTCCTGACCCAGTTCGAGCAGGCCGGCATCCTGCTGCGCAGCCAGTTCGACGGCGGCAAGGCCGTGTTCGAGCTGAACGACGGCGATCACCACGACCACCTGATCTGCACCAATTGCGGGCGCGTGGTCGAATTCTCCGACGCCGAGATCGAACGCCGCCAGCACCGCGTCGCCAAGGAAAACGGCTTCACGCTGGAAAGCCACCACATGATGCTCTATGGCATCTGCCCGAAATGCTCTGAGAACAAGAAAGGCTGAGGCGCATCGCACAAGGACACGGGGCCCCTGCAAGAAGGGGCCCCGCTGTTTTGGGGATGGGCGCCGGCCGGGGCCGCGCCACGGCGTCCGCCGCCGGCCTAACGGGCCAGCAGGCGCAGCATCTCCCGCGCGTGGTCGCGGGTCGCGGCCGTGAGCTTCAGGCCGCCCAGCATGCGGGCGATTTCCTCGACGCGCGCGGCCTCGTCCAGCGGCTGGATGGCGGACAGCGTGTGCTGGTTCCGGGTGGTCTTGCTGACCTGGAAATGGTGGCTGGCGCAGGCGGCCACCTGGGGCAGGTGGGTGACGCAGAGCACCTGGTGGCGCTGCCCCAGCTCGTGCAGCAGGCGGCCGACGACTTCCGCCACGCCGCCGCCGATCCCGGTGTCGACCTCGTCGAAGATCAGGGTGGGGACCCGCGCCGCCTGGCTGGCGATGACCGACAGCGCCAGGGAGATCCGGGCGAGCTCGCCGCCCGAGGCCACCTTGGACAAGGGCCGGGGCGCGACGCCGGCATGGCCGGACACCAGGAATTCGACGGTCTCCAGGCCGTGGGCGGAGGGCTTGCCCGCGGGCAGGGCGACCTGGAAGGCGCCGCCCTCCATGGAGAGCGTCTGCATGGCGGCCGTGACTTCGCCCGCCAGCCGGGCGGCCGTGGCCTGGCGCGCGACGCTCAGCGCCTGGGCCAGGGACTGATAGCGGGCCTGTGCCTGTTCGCACGCCTGCGCCAGCGCCTGGATGTCCTGGCCGGCCGCCGCCTGGCGCAGCTGCGCCTGCAGCGATTCGTGCAGTGCCGGCAGGTTTTCGGGTTCGACGTGGAAGCGGCGCGCGGCCGAGAACATGAGGCTCATGCGGGCGTCCGCCTCGGCCAGCGCATCGGGGTCGAGTTCCAGCCGGTCGGCGTAGGCGCTGAGCCCCGATACGGTTTCCGCGCACAGGATGCGGGCCGATTCCAGCGACTGGCAGTGTTCCTCCAGGCGGGGGTCGTGGCGCGTCAGGGACTGCAGCGCCTGCAAGGCGGCCTGCAGCGCCTGCGCGGCCGACCCTGTTTCCCCGTCCAGCGCCTCGACGGCCTGTCCGGCGCCGGCCAGCAAGGCCTGAGCGTGGGCCAGGCGGGACTGCCGGGCGCACAACTCGGGCCATTCGTCGGGCAGCGGGGCGAGTTCGTCCAGGAAAGCCACGTCCTGCTGCAGGCGGTCCAACAGTTGCGCCTGGCCCGCCGCATCGTCGCGTGCCGCGTCCAGCGCGGTCTGCGCCTCGCGCCAGGCGGCCCAGGCGTCAGCGACCGCCGCGGCCTGGCTGGTGTGGCCGCCCTGGCCGTCCAGGATGTCGCGCTGGCTGGCGGGCTGCAGCAGGCTCTGATGCGCGTGCTGACCGTGGATGTCGACCAGCAGGGCGCCCAGGTCGCGCAGTTGCGTCAGGGTGGCGGGCAGACCGTTGATGTAGGCCTTGCTGCGGCCCTGGGCGTCGATTACGCGCCGCAGGATGAGTTCGGGGCCCTCGAGGGCCTGCTCGGCGAGCCAGTCCGCGGCCGCGGCCGGAGCCTCGAAGACCGCGCTGATGTCCGCGCGCGTGGCGCCCTCGCGCACCAGCGACGCGTCCCCGCGGCCGCCCAGCGCCAGCGACAGCGCATCGATCAGGATGGACTTGCCCGCCCCCGTCTCGCCCGAAAACACCGTGAAGCCGGACTCGAAAGCGATCTCGGCGCGGTCGACGATGACGAAGTCGAGAATGTGCAGGGTGCGCAGCATAGGTCTCAGTGGGCGCTCTCGTCGGGGTCGTCCCAGGGGTGCAGCATGCGGTTCCAGTTCAGCTTGCTGCGCAGGGTGGAAAAGTAGCTGTAGCCTTGCGGGTGCAGGAACCGCACCCGGTGGGGGCTGCGCCGGACGTCGATGCGGTCGCCTTCCTGGCAGTTCGACAGCGTCTGCATGTCGAAATGCACGCTGGCGCCCGATTCCACCCGCCCCAGGGCGCGGATGGTGATGTTCAGCAGGGAGTCTTCCGGCAGGGTGATGGGGCGGTTGGACAGGGTCTGCGGCGCCACGGGGACCAGTACCAGGGCGTTGACCTGCGGGTGCAGGATCGGGCCGCCGGCCGACAGCGCGTAGGCGGTGGAGCCGGTGGGGGTGGCGATGATCAGGCCGTCGGCGCGCTGGCTGTGCATGAAGACGCCATTGCATTCGACGCGCAGCTCGATCATGCCGCCGCGCCCCGCGCGGTTGATGATGACGTCGTTCAATGCGAGGCCCGATCCCATCAGTTCCTCGCCGCGCATGACCCGGCCTTCCAGGAGCATGCGTTCGTCCTGGACGTAGGCGCCGTTGAGGATGCGGGTGATGGCCTCGTCGGCGCTGCCCAGCGGGATGTCGGTGATGAACCCCAGCCGGCCGTGATTGATGCCGATCATGGCCACGCCCGAGGTGGCCAGCTGCCGCGCGGCGGCCAGCATGGTGCCGTCGCCGCCCATGATGATGACCAGGTCGGCCCGTCGGCCGATGTCTTCGTACGAGGCCAGCGGAAAGTCGCCCACGCCGGTGTTGCGGCCGGTCTCCGCCTCGATCAGCACGGCGCAGCCCGCCGCCTGCAGGACGGCGCCCAGCCGCCGCAGGGGTGCGTCCAGGCCGCTGTCCTGATAGCGGCCGACCAGCGCCACGGTGTTGAAGTGCATGGAGCCCAGTCCCTCGCGCGTTTAATGGATAATAGGAAGTATCCGATTATAGGGGGATGAGGCGCAATCGCCGCACCGCGGTGTGCTGCGCGTGTCCCGCAGAGGGATGGAACAGGACATGGATGATCGAGCCAAGGCATTGCTCAAGGCGCTGGTGGAACGCTACATCGCGGACGGCCAGCCCGTGGGGTCGCGCACCCTGTCCAAGGTCTTCGATCTGTCGCCGGCGACCATCCGCAACGTCATGGCCGACCTCGAGGACCTGGGACTGATCCACAGCCCGCACACCTCGGCCGGCCGGGTGCCGACGCCGCAGGGGTACCGTCTGTTCGTCGACACGCTGCTGACCGTGCGGCCCTACGAGTTCGCCCCGGACATGCAGATCGCCGACTACCTGCCCGCCGCCCAGCCGGGGCGGGCCGTGACGGCGGCGGCGACCCTGCTGTCGAACCTGTCGCAGTTCGCGGGCGTGGTGCTCACGCCCAAGCGCACGCAGGTCTTCCGCCACATCGAATTCATCCGCCTGTCGGACAAGCGCGTGCTGCTCATCATCGTCACGCCCAACGGCGACGTGCAGAACCGCATCCTGTTCGTGCCGCGCGAATACACCGAGGTCGAGCTGCTCGAGGCCTCCAACTTCTTCAACCGGCAATTCTCGGGCAAGTCTTTCCACGAGGTCCGCGTCGCCCTGACCGCCGAGCTCGCCTCACTCAGCTCGGACATCTCGCGGCTGATGCAGCAGGCGGTGGACGCGGGCATCGGCTCGCCGGACTCCGCCGACGAGGCTGTGGTGATCTCGGGCGAGGGCAAGCTGCTGGAGATCTCCGAGATGACGGCCGACATGGACCGCCTGCGGCGGCTCTTCGCCCTGTTCGAGCAGAAGACCGACCTGCTGCACCTGCTGGACGTCTCCAGCCAGGCGCAGGGGGTGCAGATCTACATCGGCGGGGATTCCCGGCTGGTGCCCCTGGATGACGTCTCCGTCATCACCGCGCCCTATGGGGTGGACGGCCAGGTGGTCGGCACCCTGGGGGTGATCGGCCCCACGCGGATGGCCTACGAACGGGTCATCCCCCTCGTGGACATCACCGCCCGGATGCTCTCGAACGCGCTCGGACAGGCCGCATCATGAGCCGTTTCGTCGACGCCGCGCCCGATCCCCGGGCGCTGGACCCCGATGCGCCCGCCGCCCCGCGCGAGGGCGTGGGCGTGCTGCTGGTCAACCTGGGCACGCCCGACGCGCCCACCGTGCCGGCGGTGCGCCGCTACCTGGGGGAATTCCTGTCGGATCCCCGGGTGGTGGAGCTGCCCGGCTGGCTTTGGCAGGTGATCCTGCGCCTGTTCGTGCTGACGCGCCGCCCGGCCGCGATCGCCCCCAAATATGCCGGGATCTGGCTGGATCGCGGCTCGCCCCTGCTGGTGCATGGGCAGGACCTGGCCCAGGGCGTGGCCGCGACGCTGCGGGACGATGGCCTGGATGTCCAGGTCGAGCTCGCCATGCGCTACGGCCGGCCCGCCATCGCCGGGGCGATCGACCGCCTGCAGGCCGCCGGTTGCGGCCGCATCCTGGTGGCGCCCCTGTATCCGCAATACGCCGCCAGCACCACGGCGACCGTGGTCGACGCGGTCAACGCGCATCTCGCGCGGCTGCGCCATCAGCCGGCCGTGCGGTTCCTGGACCGGTTCCACCAGGATCCCGCGTATCTCGATGCCTTGTGCCATTCCGTGCAGACGCACTGGTCGCAGGCCGGCAAGGCCGACCGGCTGCTGCTCAGCTTCCACGGCCTGCCCCAGGCCTGCGTGCGGCGCGGGGATCCGTATTTCCGCGAATGCATGCGCACCGCGGCCGCGCTGCGCGAGCGCCTGGGCGAGGACGGCGCGCGGCTGCACGTCACGTTCCAGAGCCGCTTTGGCGCGGCGCCGTGGCTGCAGCCCTACACGCAGCCGACGCTGGAGGCCTGGGGCCGGGAGGGCGTCGCCTCGGTCGACGTGCTGTGCCCGGGCTTCCTTGCCGATTGCCTCGAAACCCTAGAGGAAATCAATATGGGCTGCCGGGATGCCTTCTTGGCTGCCGGGGGGCGGGAGTTCCGCTACATTCCCTGCCTGAACGCCCGGCCGGAGTGGGTCCGGGGGTTCTCGGGCCTGCTGGTCCGCAACCTCGCGGGTTGGCTGTGAGCGCGGCAAGAGACCGCGCCTCGCGCGCGGCCCTTGAAATTTCCCCATTGCGCCTCATATAAGCCATCGTTCGTCATTTTTCTGTTGGAGAATTCACCATGTCGGCACCCCAGGAAGACTTGGACCCCCAGTCCGCCGGAACGGCGGCCCAGGGCCCGGCCGAAACCCCGGAGAGCCCCGAGACCGCGCCAGCCGGCCAGCCGGGCGAGGATCTGGCGACCCTGCTGGCCGAGGCCCAGGCCAAGGTCGCGGAATACCACGACCAGTTGCTGCGCGCCCACGCCGAGGTCGAGAACGTGCGCCGCCGCGCCCAGGAAGACGTCGCCAAGGCACGCAAGTTCGGCACCGAATCCTTTGCCGAAAGCCTGATTCCCGTGCGCGACAGCCTGGAGGCCGCGCTGGCGCAGGAAGGCCAGTCCGCCGATGATTGGCGCCAGGGTGTGGATGCCACGCTGCGCCAGCTGAACAACGCCTTCGAGCGCAACCAGATGCGCGAGATCGCCCCGCAACCGGGCGAGGCCTTCGATCCGCACCGCCACCAGGCGATCTCCAACGTGCCGTCCGAACACCCGCAGGGGACCGTCGCCCAGTGCCTGCAAAAAGGCTACCTGATCGCCGACCGCGTGCTGCGGCCCGCCCTGGTCATGGTCTCGGCGGGGCAGTCTTGAATTCGGCCCGACAGGCCCCACATCTGAACCATCGGCGGCCAAACCCGCCCCTTCATTCAAACATCGACAGGACCAAACATGAGCAAGATCATCGGGATTGACCTCGGAACGACCAACAGCTGCGTGGCTGTGCTGGACGGCTCCAAGGTCCAGATCATTGAGAACTCGGAAGGCGCCCGCACGACGCCCTCCATCGTCGCGTACATGCAGGACGGCGAAGTGCTGGTCGGCGCGCCCGCCAAGCGCCAGGCAGTGACCAATCCCAAGAACACGGTGTTCGCGGTCAAGCGCCTGATCGGCCGCAAGTTCGACGAAAAGGCCGTCCAGAAGGACATCGACCTGATGCCCTACAAGATCATCAAGGCGGACAACGGCGACGCCTGGGTCGAGGCCCAGGACAAGAAACTGGCTCCCCCCCAGGTGTCGGCCGACATCCTGCGCAAGATGAAGAAGACCGCCGAGGACTATCTGGGCGAGGAAGTCACCGAGGCCGTGATCACCGTGCCGGCGTACTTCAACGACAGCCAGCGCCAGGCCACCAAGGACGCCGGGCGCATCGCCGGCCTGGACGTCAAGCGCATCATCAACGAGCCGACCGCGGCGGCCCTGGCCTTCGGCCTGGACAAGTCCGAGCGCGGCGACCGCAAGATCGCGGTCTATGACCTGGGCGGCGGCACCTTCGACGTGTCCATCATCGAGATCGCCGACGTGGACGGCGAAAAGCAGTTCGAGGTCCTGTCGACCAACGGCGACACCTTCCTGGGCGGCGAAGACTTCGACCTGTGCATCATCAACTACATCATCGACGAGTTCAAGAAGGAATCCGGCACCGACCTGTCCAAGGACGTGCTGGCCATGCAGCGCCTGAAGGAAGCCGCCGAAAAGGCGAAGATCGAGCTGTCCTCGACGCAGCAGACCGAGATCAACCTGCCCTACATCACGGCGGATGCGTCCGGTCCCAAGCACCTGAACCTGAAGGTCACGCGCTCCAAGCTCGAATCCCTGGTGGAAGACCTGATCGAGCGGACCATCGCGCCGTGCAAGACCGCCATCAAGGACGCCGGCGTCAAGATCTCCGAGATCGACGACGTGATCCTGGTGGGCGGCATGACCCGCATGCCCAAGGTCCAGGAAAAGGTCAAGGAATTCTTCGGTCGTGATCCGCGCAAGGACGTCAACCCCGACGAGGCCGTGGCCGCCGGCGCCGCGATCCAGGGGTCCGTGCTGGCGGGCGACCGCAAGGACGTGCTGCTGCTGGACGTGACCCCGCTGTCCCTGGGCATCGAGACCCTGGGCGGCGTGATGACCAAGATGATCAAGAAGAACACCACGATTCCCACCCGGTTCTCGCAGGTGTTCTCGACGGCCGACGACAATCAGCCGGCGGTGACCATCAAGGTCTTCCAGGGCGAGCGCGAGGTGGCCGCGGGCAACAAGGCGCTGGGCGAGTTCAACCTCGAAGGCATCCCGCCCGCACCGCGCGGCCTGCCGCAGATCGAGGTCACCTTCGACATCGACGCCAACGGCATCCTGCACGTGTCCGCCAAGGACAAGGGCACCGGCAAGGAAAACAAGATCACGATCAAGGCCAGCTCCGGGCTGACCGAGGACGAGATCGAACGCATGGTGAAGGACGCCGAGGCCAATGCCGAGGAAGACCACCGCGTCGCCGAGCTGGCCCAGGCCCGCAATCAGGCCGACGGCCTGGTGCACGCCACGCGCAAGTCGCTGACGGAATACGGCGACAAGCTCGAAGCCGCCGAAAAGGAAGCCATCGAGGCCGCGATCAAGGACCTCGAGGAAGCCGCCAAGGGCGATGACAAGGCCGCCATCGACGCCAAGGTCGAGGCCCTGTCCACGGCTTCGCAAAAGCTCGGCGAGAAGATGTACGCTGACATGCAGGCCAAGGCAGCCGCCGAAGGCGCGACGGCCGCCGAGGACGCCAAGCCGGTGGACGACAACGTCGTCGATGCCGACTTCAAGGAAGTGAAGCGCGACTGATCGCCGGTTGTTCCGGTCCGGGGCGCCGCTGGACGGCGCCCCAGGTGTGGATGGCGAGCCGCACATGCACCTGCCCGGTTCCGGCGATTCTGCCGGTCCGGGCATGTGTCCTTCAATCAGCAGTGCATAGAGCAAGCAATCAAAACCAATGGCAAAACGAGATTTCTACGAAGTCCTGGGGGTGGCCAAGAACGCCTCGGATGACGACATCCGCAAGGCCTACCGCAAGCTGGCGATGAAATATCATCCGGACCGCAATCCGGACAGCAAGGAGGCCGAAGACAAGTTCAAGGAGGCCAAGGAAGCCTACGAGATGCTTTCCGACCCGGAGAAGCGGGCGGCCTACGACCGCTTCGGCCATGCGGGAGTCGACCCCAATGCGGCCGCCGGCGCCGGCATGGGCGGGGCGGGCGGCTTTGCCGATGCCTTCGGCGACATCTTCGGCGAGATCTTCGGCGGCGCCGCCGGACGGCGCGGCGGCGGACCGCAGGTCTATCGCGGCGCCGACCTCAAGTACAACCTGGAAATCAGCCTGGAGCAGGCGGCCAACGGTTTCGACACCGAGATCCGTATCCCCAGCTGGGAGACCTGCGAGACCTGCCAGGGCTCGGGCGCCAAGCCGGGCACGAGCCCGCATACCTGCCACACCTGCGGCGGCAGCGGCGCGGTGCGCATGCAACAGGGCTTTTTCAGCGTGCAGCAGACCTGCCCGACCTGTCACGGCAGCGGCAAGGAAATCGCCCATCCCTGCGCGGACTGCGACGGGGTGGGGCGGATCCGCAAGAACAAGACCCTGCAGGTCAAGATCCCCGCCGGCATCGACGACGGCATGCGCATCCGCTCATCGGGCAACGGCGAGCCCGGCGTCAACGGCGGGCCGTCGGGCGACCTGTTCGTCGAGATCCGCATCAAGCCCCACGGCATCTTCCAGCGCGACGGCGAGGACCTGCACTGCGAGCTGACCATCCCCTTCACCAAGGCCGCCCTGGGCGGCACCCTGGAGGTGCCGACGCTGTCCGGGCGCGGGGAAATCACCATTCCCGAAGGCACGCAGACGGGCAAGACCTTCCGGCTGCGCGGCAAGGGCATCAAGGGAATTCGCTCCAGCTATCCGGGCGACCTGTACTGCCACGTGGCCGTGGAAACCCCCGTGCGCCTCAATGACGAGCAAAAGGCCCTGCTGCGCCAGTTCGAGGCCTCGCTGAACACTGGCGGCGACCGCCATTCGCCCAAGAGCGAATCCTGGACGGACAAGGTCAAGAACTTCTTTTCCTGACCCGGCCCCCAGCCGCACGATGCGCCGCGTCCCTCACGAGGGGCGCGGTTTTTTTTGTCCCGCGCCGTCCGCCGCGACGGCGATGCTCAGCGCATCGGGGTCGAGCTCGGCCCGCATGGCCTCGTTGACCTGCCCGGCCTTCAGGGCGCGCAACTGGTCGATGATGTGCTGCTGCCAGGCGAAGCTGCGGCCCGTGTCCAGGTAGTCGAGCCAGCGGTCGGCCAGCCAGGCGTCGCTGGACCGGCCCAGCTTCAGGTAATTCAGCAGCGATTTCACGCCCTGGTCGACCTCGGCCTGTGAGAACCCGGTTTTCAAGGTGGTCTCCAGCGTGCCGCGCATGGCGTCGCGCAGCGCCCCGGCGTTCTGCGCCGCCATGGTCGCAAAGAAGGTCCAGGCGCCCGAGGGCTCCCACGAGGAGGCCCGCAGATCGCTGCCCACGGTGTAGGACAGCCCGCCCTGGACCCGGATGGCCTGCCACAGGCGCGAATCCTCCGACCCGCCCAGCAGGTAGTTGGCCAGCATCAGGGCCGGCCAGCGCGGGTCCGTGTCCTGCAGCTTCAGGGGCAGGGTGGCCAGGTAATTGGCATTGGCCTTGCCGGGGGCCGGGATGTCGAAGGCCGCGGGCTTCACCGCGTACCAGGGATCGGAGATGCGCTCGTAGGCGGGCGCCTGCCGCCAGCCCGCCAGGCCATCTTGCAGGCTCTGCCGCACCGCCTGCGGGTCGAAGTCGCCCACCACCGACAGCAGGATGTCGCCGCCGCCGTAGAAGCGGTCGTGGAACTGCCGCAGCCGCCCGGGGCTGAGCGCCCGGGTCTGCTCCAGCAGTTCGGCATTGGTGGGCACGTAGCGGACGTCGTCGGGCGCCCAGGGCTGGCCGTGGCGCTGCAGGGCATTGCGCACCAGCCAGGCGGGGCTGGCGGCCTGGTCCTCCAGGTTGCTCACCAGGCTGTTCTGGATCTCTTGCAGTTCGGACGCGGGAAACGCCGGATGCCGCAGCAGCCGGAAGGCCAGCGCCAGCGTGTCGGCCAGGTGCTCGCGCGAGCTGCGCAGGGCCACGGTCAGCGTGTTGCCGCCGCCGCTGAAGGACAGTTCGGAGTCCAGGGCATTGAGCCGGTCCTGGATCTGCTGGCGCGACAGGCCGTCGGCGCCGCGCAGCAGCATGGCGGCGGTGATCTCCGGCACCAGCCCCAGTCCCCGCATCTGCTCGGCGGATCCGGCCCGCAGGCGCAGGAAGGCATGGACCTGCCCGCCCGGCGTGGCCTTGGGCAGCAGGGCCATGGAGACCTTTCCGTTGGGCAGGGTGAGGACGCTGCGCTGCGTGGCCGCGTCCAGGGCCTGGGGCTCCGTGTCGAAGGCGGCGACCGCCGGCCGGGGCGTGCCGGTCTTCAACTGGTCGAGCCAGGGCTTCAGGGCGCCGGCCTGCGGGGCGGGGGCGTACTCCGGGTCCGGCGTGGGCAGGTACAGGCCGCTGGTGCGGTTGGTCGGCAGCAGCCAGGCGCCCAGTTCGGCGCGGATGTCTTCCAGCGTCAGGGCCCGCACCCGCATCGGTTCGATGAAGAACAGGCGCCAGTCGCCGCGCGAGACGGCGTCCGACAGGGCGTCGGCGAGACTGGCCGGCTGGTTGTAGACCCGGTCCCACTGGTTCAGCCAGGCGGTGCGGTTGCGGTCCAGGGCGGCCTGGTCGAGCTGGGCGATGCCGCCGGCTTCCAGCGTGCGTTCCAGCGTCTCCAGGGCCGCCTGGGGATCGGCGCCCGGCTGCAGCTGGGCGCCGAACACGGCGTAGCCCGGCTGCTGCATGCCCCGGGCGAAGCCGAACACGTCGCTGGCCTGGCCGTCCGGCACCAGCGCCCGGTACAGCGGGCCGGCCGGGCTGTCGGCCAGCATGTCGGCGCCCAGGGACAGGGCGGTGTATGCGTCGCTGGCGGCGGCCGGCAGGTGATACTGGACGATGGCGAGGGGGCTGCCGCCGATGCGCCGCAGCGTGACGGAGCGCGCGCCCTGCTGGACCGGTTCGACGGTGTATTCCGCCGGCAGGCGCCGCGTGGGCCGGGCGATGGGCCCGAAGTCCTGCTGGATCCATTGCAGGACCTGCGGCGCCTCGAAGCGCCCGGTGACGATCAGCACGGCATTGTCCGGCTGGTAGTAGCGATGGTAGAACGCGCGCAGCTGCTCGACATCCACGTGCTCGACGTCGGACCGCGCGCCGATCACGCCGCGCCCGTAGGGGTGCCAGACGTAGGCGGCGGCATCGACCTGCTGCAGCAGCATGCTGAAAGGGCTGTTCTCGCCGCGTTCCATCTCGTTGCGCACCACCGGCATCTCCGCATCCAGGTCTTCGCGGCTGATGCGGGCGTTCAGCATCGCGTCGGCCTGCCAGGACAGGTACCAGCGCAAGGTGTCGGGGTCGCTGGCGAAGGTGGCGTAGAAATTGGTCAGGTCCGTCGTGGTGGAGCCGTTGGCGGCCAGGCCGCGGCGGGAGAACTCCGCCAGGGCATCGGGGTGCTCGGGGCTGCCGCGAAACAGCAGGTGCTCCAGCAGATGCGCCATGCCGGTCTCACCCGGGCCCTCGTTGCGCGAGCCGACCCGGTAGCTCATGTTGACCGTGGTCTGGGCGCGCGACCCGTCCGGCGCCAGCAGCACGGTCAGGCCGTTGTCCAGCCGGTATTCCGTGACGCCCTGGATCATGACGACCTGCTGGACGCCGGGGGGCAGTGCCACGGCCTCGGCCGGCGGCGCGGCGTGCGCGCGCCCGGCCAAGCCAGCCCAGAGCAGCAGGCACAGCAGCCACGCCGCGGCGCAAGCCGCCTGCGGGCGAGGGATCGGGAACATGGTGTTGTCTTTCACGTGGGTTTCCGTCTGAGATGCAAGGGATCCGCCTGGTGTGGGGTGAGGCAGCCTCATTTCGACAGCAGCCGCATCGCCTGTTCCAGGCCGTCGAGGGTCATGCCGTACATCCGGTCGTGCATGAGCTCGCGCACGATGGCGATGGACTGGCGGTACTGCCAGGACCCGGCCGGCTCCGGGTTCAGCCAGACGGCGTGCGGCCAGTGGCCGAGGATGCGCTGCAGCCAGGCGGCGCCGGTTTCTTCGTTGTGGTGTTCGATCGAGCCGCCGGGGTACAGCAGCTCGTACGGGCTCATGGACGCGTCGCCGACCAGGATCAGGCGCCAGTCCTCGCCGTAGCCGCGCAGCAGGTCCCAGGTGTCGATGCGCTCGTCGCGCCGGCGCGCGTTGTGGCGCCAGACCGACTCGTAGGGACAGTTGTGGAAGTAGAAGACCTCCAGGTGCTTGAACTCGCTGCGCGCGGCCGAGAACAAGGATTCGATGCGCGCGATGTGGTCGTCCATGCTGCCGCCCACGTCCAGCAGCATCAGGACCTTGACTGCATTGTGCCGTTCCGGCACCCAGCGCAGGTCCAGCAGGCCGGCCTGCTCGGCGGTGCCCCGGATGGTGCCGGGCATGTCTAGTTCCATCCGCGCGCCCTGGCGGGCGAAGCGGCGCAGGCGGCGCAGCGCCATCTTGAAATTGCGGATGCCCAGGGCCTGCTGGTCGTCGTAGTCCCGGTAGTGGCGCTGTTCCCAGACCTTGACCGCCGTGCGGTTGCCGGCCGAGGGGCCGCCGACGCGGATGCCTTCCGGGTGGTAGCCGCCGTGCCCGAAGGGCGAGGACCCGCCCGTGCCGATCCATTTGCTGCCGCCCGCGTGGCGTTCCTTCTGTTCGGCCAGGCGCTCGCGGAACATCTCCATCAGGCGGTCCCAGCCATGCTTTTCCAGCGCCGCCTTTTCCGCATCGCTGAGGTGCTTGCGAAAGGTCTGCAGCAGCCATTCCGCCGGGATCCCGGGGCCGTCCGCGCGCTTTTCCAGCTGGCCGATGAAAGCGGCGAACACCCGGTCGAAGCGGTCGTAGCGGGTCTCGTCCTTGACCAGCGCCATGCGGGCCAGGTGATAGAAGTCCTCCGTGCTCGCCGGGGCCGCGGGGCTGCTCAGCAACTCCAGCAGGCCCAGGTATTCCCGGATCGAGACCGGGATGCCGGCGGCGCGCAGCTGGGTGAAGAAATCGATCAGCATGGCGGCAGGCCATCCGTCCGGCGCGGGGAAAAGGGACCGGCGCGCGTCATGCCGCGGCTCAGCGTCCGCGCTGCGCCAGGGCGGTCAGGCGCTGCAGCAGGCCCAGGTCCTGTTCGTTCTTCAGCAGCGCGCCGGCCAGGGGCGGGATGCCGGCCTCGCCCAGCGCCTGCGGCGGGACGGATTCGGCCAGCAGCAGGCGCAGCCAGTCGAGGAATTCGGAGGTCGAGGGGCGTTTTTTCAGCCCCGGCACCTCGCGCAGCCGGAAGAACACGTCCAGCGCCGCGCCCAGGACGTCCTCGCGCAGCGCCGGGAAGTGCACCGCGACGATCTCGGTCAGCGTGGCGCGGTCGGGGAATTCTATGTAATGGAAGAAGCAGCGCCGCAGGAAGGCGTCGGGCAGGTCCTTTTCGTTGTTCGAGGTAATGAGGATCAGCGGCCGGTGGCGCGCCTGGACGGTCTGGCGCGTCTCGTAGACATGGAACTCCATGCGGTCCAGCTCGCGCAGCAGGTCGTTGGGGAATTCGATGTCCGCCTTGTCGATCTCGTCGATCAGCACGACGCAGGGCGTGTCGGATTCAAAGGCCTGCCACAACACGCCCCGGACGATGTAGTGGTGGATGTCGTGGACCCGCGCATCGCCCAGCTGCGAATCGCGCAGCCGCGACACGGCATCGTATTCGTACAGCCCTTGCTGCGCCTTGGTGGTGGACTTGATGTGCCACTGCAGCAGCGGACGGCCCAGCGCGCGGGCGACCTCTTCGGCCAGCAGGGTCTTGCCCGTGCCGGGCTCGCCCTTGACCAGCAGGGGGCGTTGCAGCACCAGCGCGGCGTTGACGGCCATCTTCAGGGCGTCCGTGGCCACGTAGCGGTCGGTGCCCTGGAAGCGGCGGGATTCGGGGGAAACAGCGGCGTCAGTCATGGGGTCCGGTAGGCGGCCGCGCGGCGCGGCGCACGTTGTTATAGGGTTCAATATTCGATGGCTGTCTGCATCGGGGCAACTATCGTACAATCAGTATGCCTCATCGGCCCGGCAAGGGTGGCCGATGCCGACACTAAAATTCGAAACACGAGACAAGAGGCCATATGAAGTCGCAAGGAATGACAAAGCATGGTTTGAGGGTCGCTGGCTTGCTGGCGTCCTGTCTGTTTGCCGGGACGGTCCTGGCGGCAGATCCCCCGGCGGTCCAGGGCAACGCTCAGGCCGGCGCCCAGAAGGTTTCCATGTGCATCGGTTGCCATGGGATCCCCGAATACAAGGCGGCCTATCCCGAGTTGTACCATGTCCCCATGATCGCGGGTCAGAACGCGGCCTACATCATCGCCGCCCTGAAGGAATACTCGAACGGTGCGCGGTCCTTCCCCACCATGGATGCCATCGCGCGGTCCCTGTCCGAGCAGGACATGGCCGACGTCGCCGCCTACTATTCCAGCCTCAAATAAGGGAGACACCATGCGAGCATTCTGGATTTCCCTCTTGGGGTTCAGCCTGATGTCGGCGGGCGCTCAGGCCGCCGACCTGGAGGCCGGCAAGGCGGCCTTTCAAAAATTCACCTGCGCATCCTGCCACGGCGCGGATGCAAAATCGCCGATCCAGCCCGAATATCCGGTCCTGGCCGGCCAGCACCAGGACTATCTGGCGCACGCCCTGGTCGCCTACCAGCGCGGCCAGAAGGGCGAGCCCGCCTCGGCCAACGTGCGCAAGAACGCCGTCATGGGCGCGATGGCGGCCCAGCTGTCGCCGGTCGACATCGACAATATTTCGGCCTGGCTGTCCACGCTGCCCTCGCCGCTGACGGTGCGCCGCTAGCGTTCGGCCGGCCGGGCGGCAGCCCGGTCTCGACCCCGCCGCCGCGCGGGCCTCGCCGGATTCAGGTGCGGCTGGCGTGGCGGCGGATCAATTCCAGGTAACGGTCGTTGTCCAGCGGCGTGCCCAGGCGCTGGGCTTCCCAGACCACCTCGCCCAGCGCCTCCATGATGATGTGGGCCGCGTCGTGCTCGTCGTGCGTCTGCAGCAGGCTGTTCCAGGCGGCCCGGATCCCCGGCGGGTGATCGATGGACAATTGTTCCTGGATCGCCAGGTGCATGGACAGGTGCAGGAAAGGATTGGTGCGTCCGGCTTCCACCGGGTAGTCGCGCTGGGCGGCTTCCGGGTCGCCCAGGTCCTCGTGGTATTCCGGATGGCGCTCCACCAGGTCCGCCGCCATGGTTTCCAGGGGCGTCAGGACCCCGCCCTCGCGGCGCTTGCGCCAGGCTTCGGTGAAGAATTCTCGGACTTGTTCTTTGGACGGGTTGAACATGGGGATCGGCGGGGCGTGCTTGCAACGAGGGGATGCCTTATATTTTAAGGGTGGATCCCGGCGAGCGCAGATTCCAGAGGTCGCGCCAGGCACTTTACGTTAAACTCTTATATAAGACTGCGACGCCACGCACAGATTCCTCTTTTGAACAACAATCCCAGCAACACTGGAGCACTCATGTCTTATCAGCACATCAAGGTCCCGGCCGGTGGTCAGAAAATCACGGTCAATGCCGATTTTTCCCTCAATATCCCCGACGAACCCGTCATTCCCTACATCGAGGGTGACGGCACGGGCCAGGACATCACGCCGGTGATGCTGAAAGTCGTGGACGCGGCCGTGGCCAAGGCCTATGGCGGCAAGCGCAAGATCCACTGGATGGAAGTCTATGCCGGCGAAAAGTCCACCAAGATCTACGGCCCCGACGTGTGGCTGCCCGAAGAGACCCTGGACGCCGTGCGCGACTACGTCGTCTCCATCAAAGGCCCCCTGACCACCCCGGTCGGTGGCGGCATCCGCTCGCTGAACGTGGCGCTGCGCCAGCAGCTCGACCTGTACGTCTGCCTGCGCCCGGTGCGCTACTTCAAGGGCGTGCCTTCGCCCGTGCGCGAACCGGAAAAGACCGACATGGTCATCTTCCGCGAGAACTCCGAGGACATCTACGCCGGCATCGAATTCGAGGCGGAATCCGACAAGGCCCGCCAGCTGATCGAGTTCCTGCAGGACAAGCTCGGCGTCAACAAGATCCGCTTCCCGGCGACCTCCGGCATCGGCGTCAAGCCCGTGTCCCGCGAGGGCACCGAGCGCCTGGTGCGCAAGGCCATCCAGTACGCCATCGACAACGACCGCCCGTCCGTCACCCTGGTGCACAAGGGCAACATCATGAAGTTCACCGAAGGCGGCTTCCGCGACTGGGGCTATGAACTGGCCCAGCGCGAGTTCGGCGCCCAGCTGATCGACGGCGGCCCGTGGTGCAAGTTCAAGAATCCCAAGACCGGCCGCGACATCACGGTCAAGGACGTCATCGCCGACGCCTTCCTGCAGCAGATCCTGCTGCGCCCGAACGAATACGACGTGATCGCCACGCTGAACCTGAACGGCGACTACATCTCCGACGCCCTGGCGGCCCAGGTCGGCGGCATCGGGATCGCCCCGGGCGCCAACCTGTCCGATTCCGTCGCCATGTTCGAGGCCACGCACGGCACGGCCCCGAAATACGCCGGCAAGGACTACGTCAACCCCGGTTCGGAAATCCTGTCGGCCGAGATGATGCTGCGCCACATGGGCTGGACCGAAGCCGCCGACCTGATCATCAGCAGCATGGAAAAATCCATCCTGTCGAAGAAGGTCACCTATGACTTCGCCCGCCTGCTGGAAGGCGCGACCCAGGTCTCGTGCTCGGGCTTCGGCCAGGTGATGATCGACAACATGTAATTGTTTTCGACCTGATCCGATAAGGTTCGGAAAAGCCCCGTCTCCATTGGAGAACGGGGCTTTTTGGTGTCCGACCGGATGCAGGTGAAACCCGCGTCATCGGACGTTTTCGGGGCCATCGTTTGGGGCTTCTTTGCTGCTCAGTTCCTTTTTACGCCAGGGTTTGGCGGCAGTCCGAGGGGCCGCCTTGCTGGGCGGCCCCTTTTTACTGGATTACTGATCGACGACAAAACCGTCCAGGTGGGGGCGCATCGAGATCGGCTTGGACAGCGGCGGCCGGATCTTCTGGGCATCCGGCAGCAGCGACATGCCCAGGCCCGGGCCCGACGGGATGTCCACGAAGCCGTCTTGCGGCAGTGGCACCTTGTCCACGATGTTGGTACCCAGATGCTCGGGTCGTGATTCGAAGATGCCGGCTTCAAAGCCCGTGGCGTATTCCTGGATCGCAAAATTCGGAATCGCAGCATCCAGTTGCAGGCAGGCAGCCAGACCGATAGGCGACAGCGGGTTATGCGGCACGACCTGCACGTGGTGCGCTTCAGCCATTGCAGCCACCTTGCGGGCACCGGTGATGCCACCGCACAGACACAGATCCACGCGGGCGTATTCGACGGCATTGCGGCTGAGCAGTGCCTGGAATTCATAGATGTTCGAGAAGCGCTCGCCCGTGGCAATGGGCACCCGGATGCGATCGGCCACGCGAGCCATGGCGTCTGCGCCTTCGGGACGGATGGGATCTTCGACGAACATCGGGAACAGATGCTCGATGCCGTTGGTGAAGGTCACGGCTTCGGCGGGGGTCAGGCGTCGATGCAGTTCGATCAGCAGATCGACACGGTCACCCACGACTTCCCGGATGCGTCGAACATTGTCGATGGCATCCTGCATCTTGCGGATGTGCGTCTTGAAATAGATCTGATCGTTGCCTTCATCCAGGAAGGGATTCAGGTGACCGAACGCGGTAAAGCCCGCGTCCATCTTGGCTTGGCATTCAAGCAGAATCTTCTCGATATTGCTCTCGTAGATATGGCCATAGATGCGCGCCTTCTTGCGCACGGGGCCACCCAGCAGTTCGTAGATCGGCACGTTCAGCGCCTTGCCTTTGATGTCCCACAAAGCAATGTCGATGGCGGAAATCCCGGCATTGATCGCCAGCCCCTGGAAGTAACTGAAACGATGCATGACGTTCCAGTGGTGCTCGATTTCGAATGGGTCGCGGCCGACCAGATATTCAGCGAAACGCTTGATTGCGGCACCGGACGCCTCAATGTGGCCCCAGCTGCCTGCTTCGCCCACGCCGCTGATGCCGGCATCCGTCTCTACGCGGGCGAACATGAATTGCCCGACGTGCAGAGGCTCAACTTTCGTGATCTTCATCTTGTTCCTTTAAGCAAACAAATCAATCATTCAACATGACCTCATGTCTGGAAACGATTCCAGGCATGAGCAAATCAATGGCTGCGCAGATCTCCGCGGCTGGTCTCGGGGCCCATGAAGACGCTGAAGGCGGTGATGAGCGCCAACCCGACCACGTACCAGGCCACCAGATGGGGGGAGCCGCCACCGGTGGCCAGCAAGGCCACTGCGATCATGGGAGCAATCCCCCCGGAGATCGGCGAGGTGACCTCGCGCGCCAAGGAGAAACCGGTGTAGCGGATGCGCGACGGGAACATTTCGGCCAGCCAGGCGCTTTGGGCAGCCGTCATCATGGTCTTGGCCACGGACGACACCAGGAACAGGCCGGCATAAATCCACACCAGGTCGCGTGTCTGCAGCATGGCGAAGAACGGGAAGATGGCCAGCCCCGACAGCACGGCGCCCCCGATATAGATAGGCTTGCGGCCCACTTTATCGGAAACCCAGCCGAAAAAGGGCACGGTCACGAATTGGGCAGCCGTGCTGAACATCAGGGCGGTCACGATCACGTCGCGCGGCAGTTGCAATTGCTGCGTGACATACACGATGACGAACGATTCATACATGTAGGCCAGTGAGTTATCCCCAAGACGGGCGCCCCAGGCGCACAGCATGGGCCGCAACGAGGTCCGGAAGACTTCCTTGATCGGCGCTTTGACGACGGCATTGCGCTTCTTGATCTCCGTGAAAATCGGAGTTTCTTTGAGTTTTGTGCGCAGCACCAGGCCCAGTATCACCACGACCGCACTGAACAGGAAGGGAATGCGCCAGCCCCAGGTCTCGAATTCGTCGCCTGTGAGCGAAGATGACAGGTGAAAGACGGCCAGTGACATCAGCAGGCCAAGGGCCACTCCGACGTAGGGCAAGGAACCGTACAGGCCACGACGGCCTGCCGGCGCCGTTTCCACGACCATCAGGACGGCGCCCGCGTATTCGGGTCCTGCCCCCAGACCTTGCAAGGCTCGCAGCAGGGTCAACAGCAGCGGAGCCCAGATGCCGGCGGTGGCATAAGTCGGCAACACCCCCATCAATGTGGTGGCCCCGCCCATCAAGAGCAAGGTGATGATCAACACCTTCTTCCGTCCGATCCGGTCGCCCAGGCGGCCAAACAGAACGCTGCCCAACGGGCGCACCAGGAACCCGACCGCGAAGCTGCCAAATGACAGCAATGTGCCGATCAGTGGTGCATAGTCGGGGAAAAACAGCTTGTTGAAAATGGCGGCCGCAGCGGTCGCGTAGAGATAATAGTCGTACCACTCGACAGCGGTACCGATGATGGCGCTGAGGATCGTGGTGCGGATGGCGCCACGTTCCTCTGGCGTCAGAGCCGATGAATCTTGCATTACAAATCTCCTGTTTCGAAATGTCGTCCAGCACCTTGGGTGGTTTTCACTGCATGCGATGTCCGCCCGATCCGTCGATTGGATCGGGCGGCACACGGGACTCTTGCAGGCCCCTTGCGCGCGACCTTGGTCTGAGAACGGCGGAAAGCCAAAAACCGTCCTAGAATGAGGTTTTGTCGTGATGTTATTGCCCTGGAAACGTTTCCAATGCTACTAGCGTGCATTCTTGGGGTCAAGAGGCATTGCTATGGATCGACCTATGAATAGAAAAAACGGCGGCGAGCGCCGAGTGAGCATCAAGGAAGTCGCGACGCTTGCGGGCGTAGGTATTGCTTCGGTGTCCCGCGTCCTTTCAGGGCAGCCGGGTGCCAGTCCGGACCTTGCGCAGCGGGTATTGGCGGCGGCACGGCAGCTCGGCTACACCCCGAATCTGATGGCCAGCGGTCTGCGCCGGCGTACCAGTCGTTCGATCGGCTTCGTCAGCACCGATATCACCAATCCCCTGCTCGCCTCGATTGTCAGCGGCGTCGAAAGTGTCTTGACCTCAGCGGGCTATTCCGTGTTGCTGACGAACTCCGGGGGTATTCCCGAGAACGACGGCAAGCGCATTGAGGCCCTGCTGCAACGTCAAGTGGATGGACTGATCCTGCTGCCAGCCACCGAGAACGATCCGGCGATGCTTGCCGCCCTCCGCGGTGCGCACGTCCCCATGGTCGTCATCGACCGGGCCTTGCCGGCTGATGTCTCGGTCCATTACGTATTGTCAGACCACTATGCCGGTGTCGGCGAAGCAGCCCGCCGCTTGCTTTCCATGGGGCATCGTCGCCTGGCGCTGGTGGTGGGTCGTGACGTCCGCCCATCTCGGGAACGCATCCGGGCAACCCGGGACGCATACACCAGCCTGGCGCTGGAGGATGAACTGGTGATCGATCATGGCACCTTGACGGTCGAGCACGGAGAGGAAGCACTGGAACAGCTGCTGACGTCCGACACGCCGCCCAGCGCCGTGATCCTTGGGGGGAACCAGTTGCTGGAAGGCGCCTTGCGTGCGATCCGACGTCATGGCCTGCGCCTGGGCGCCGATCTGGCACTGGTGTGTTGCGATGACATCCCGCTCAGCCGCCTTCATGAGCCGGCCATTGCCACTGTCATGCGGGATACAGCCCTGCTGGGCCAACGCGCAGCCGAGCTGCTGCTGCGACAAATCGAACACCCGCACGAAAGCGAGACGATCCTGCTGCCGACCTGGTTCAAGGCCCGCGCCAGCCTGGGATTGTAGTGACCCGGTGAACACTTGCCCGGGTGAACCGCAACAGGAGCGCCGCCACCGCGGGCACGCGGTGCGGTCAGGCTCATGAGCCCACCTGCCGGGAGAGAAAACTGCAGCTGGCGATCAGCAGCCTGGCGATTTCTTCGATATTCGATTCGAGCCGATGCTGGGGTCCCGCCACCGCAACGGCAAAGGTTTCGCCATGGACGTTGATCAGCGTCGCCACGGCCCAGACGTCGATCACGTTCTCTCCGCGTGTCAGGAAGTAGCCGCGTTTGCGACTGACTTGTATGTCCTGAATCAAGTCCTCATGTCCGGTCAGGGTGGCGCGCGTGATGGATGGCAAGCTGCGCTCGTCCAGCCAAGCGCGCAGCTCGGGTTCCTTCAGGCTTCCCAGGAGCGCCTTGCCGATGGAACTGGAGTGCAAGGGTTTGAATGCACCCGACTTGGCTGTATAGCGGATGGAGTGCAGTCCTTCGATGACCTGCAGATAGATGACTGAATCTCCCTGTCGCTTGCCGAGGATGACCGTTTCTCGTGTTGCATCGCGCAGCCGCTCCAGGATCGGTATTGCGTATTTGATGAAGGGATCGTTGGCCGAGATGTCGATCATCACGTCATGCATTCGCCGGGTCGGGTATAGCGCTCTGGGCCTGCTGCGCGTGTACAGATAGCCGCGCGAGATGAGCGTGGAGACGATGGCATGGCAGGTGCTTTTGGGTATGTTCACGGCTTCTGCCAGTTCGGTCAGCGACAGGGGCTGTTGCCTGGCCTGGAATGCTTCGAAGATGTCAATGACGCGATCGATCGCGGTGACGTTGACTTCGCTCATGTGCGATTTCCTCCTGCAGGCGTAAATGAAAATTCCGTATTTCGAACAAACAGGTCTGATACGGCCAAATTCCGGCTTTCTTGTCTTGTTTGTTCGTAATACTGAATTTTAATTCTTTTATAGGAATAAGTTCCTCCCTAGAATGATCCTGACATGTGAGGAGGGCCGTGCATCATGCCGGACAGTCAGGAAGTCACCATCGACGAACGTGCCGATGGCGTCATATGGATCACCATAGACCGTGCACACAAGCACAATGCACTGGCGCCTCGCGTGTTGGCCTCCGTCGCCCGTGCGGTCGGCGAGGTGGGCAGCCGACCCGGCACGCGGCTGCTGGTGTTGCGAGGGGCGGGTGACCGGTACTTTGCCGCAGGCGGCGATCTGCTCGAGTTGTCGCGGATGCGCGACGAGCGTTCGACGCGTGACATGGCGGACGGTTCACGCGCTGCGCTTGATGCGGTGCGCCAATGTCCTGTTCCTGTGTTGGCGTATCTGAATGGAGACGCCATTGGCGGAGGAGCGGAACTGGCAGTGGCCTGCGACATGCGTTTGCAGGCCAGTCATGCCCGGATAGGCTTCATCCAGGCACGTATGGCCATCAGTTCCGCCTGGGGCGGCGGGCCGGATCTCTGTCAGTTGATCGGCGGGTCTCGCGCGATGCGTTTGATGGCGCGCAGTGAGATGGTCAATGCAACGACAGCGCTGGACTGGGGATTGGCGGACGCGGTGATCGGGGATGGTCAGGATGGCCAGGACATAGAAGCTTTCCTGGCCCCGATGAAAGCGTGTCCCCATCAGGTTTTGCGCGCCATCAAGGCGCAGACCGGTGCGTGGCGCAGCGGTTGTTCCTACGAGAAGCGGCGCCAAGTGGAGCGGCAGCAATTGCTGGCAACCTGGCTTCATGATGATCACTGGCGTGCCGCTGATCGTTTTCTTGCAAAGGGTAGCCGATGAACCGTGACAATTCAGTGCGCACCTCTGCAGTCCTCGAGCCCCAACTGCGGGGCACCAGCCCAAGCGGTATCGACGTCCCGACTTGCGTTGACGCGGACGCCGCGGATGCTTCGTCCGTTGGCCGGCCGGGTGACTATCCCTTCACCCGAGGTATCTTTCCTGACGGTTATCGTGGCCGCTTGTGGACGATCCGGCAGTATTCCGGCTTTGGTACGGCGGAAGAGTCCAACGAGCGCTACAAGTTTCTGCTGGACAAGGGGCAGACAGGACTGTCGGTCGCCTTGGACTTGCCAACCCAATGTGGGTTCGATCCGGTCCATCCAATGGCGCGGCCGGAGATTGGCAAGGTCGGGGTCTCCCTGTCCAATCTGAGCGAAGCGGAAATACTGTTTCGGGACCTGGACCTGTCGAAGATTTCAACGTCTTTCACGATCAACGGCACCGCGGCCATCATCTACGCCATGTACCTGGCCGTCGCCGACAAGCAGGGGGTCCCTCGAAAGCTGTTGACCGGCACGATCCAGAACGACATCCTCAAGGAATACGTGGCCCGTGGCACCTGGATCTTCCCGGTGCGTCCATCCATGCGGCTGATCGCCGACACCATTCTTTACTCCAATGACGTGTCGCCGCGCTTCAACCCCATCAGCATCGCCGGTGCCCACGTCCGCGATGCGGGTGCCACTGCGGCCGAGGAGATGGCCTACACCTTGGCCAACGGCCTGGCCTATGTGGAAGAACTGCGGTCTCGGGGTGGCGACGTCGAGAAATTTGCCAAGCGCCTGTCTTTTTTCTTCTACGTCCATATGGATTTCTTCGACGAGATCGCCAAGTTTCGTGCGGGTCGCCGTCTCTGGGCGCGGCTGATGAAGGAGCGCTATGGCGCGCAGGATCCCAAGGCACAGCATTTCCGCTTCGGGGTCGTGTGTGGCGGATCCTCGTTAGTGGCCCCCCAGCCTTACAACAATATCGTGCGCGTTGCCGTCGAAACGATGGCCGCAGTATTCGGCGGCGCACAGTCGATCTTCACGTGCGCCTTTGACGAGGCGTTTCAGATTCCCACCGAATTCTCGGCTGAGCTGGCTGTCCGGACGCAGCAGATCCTGGCGTACGAAAGCGGTATTGGCCGGAGTGTGGATCCGCTGGGCGGGAGCTACTTCCTGGAGCAGCATACGAATCGCATGGAAGCGCAGATCATCCAGATCATGGATGAGATCGAGGCCTATGGCGGTGTGGTCCGGGCCATTGAGGATGGCTGGATACAGATGCGGCTTGCTGAACGCGGCCTGGAGCGAAAGCTGAATACGGACTCCGGGTTCAACGTGATCGTGGGCCAGAACCAGTTCAGGAAGGATGACGAGGAAATCAAGGTTGGAGAGGTTTTCCAGCTGGATCCGATGGCTGCCCAGCGGGTGCTTGAGAAATTCGAGCGTGTCATGGATACACGTGACAACGCTGCCGTCCAGCGGGCACTGGGCCGTTTGTCGGAGGCCGCCGCGCAGGATCATGAGAATGTGATGCCCTATCTGGTGGATTGTTGCCATGCCTATGCCACCGTGGGCGAGATGGTGGACTGCCTCAAGGCGCAGTGGGGTGAATTCAAGGAACCGGTGAATCTATGAAAGCGCTTCAACATTCCTCCTTGCTTGCATCCAAGCGCATCCTGATCGGAAAGCCGGGTCTGGATGGGCACGACATAGGCGCAAAAATCATTGCATTGGCTCTGCGCAATGCAGGGGCCGAGGTGATCTATACCGGCTTGCGCCGCACGCCGCTGCAGATCGCGCAGATCGCCGTGGACGAGGGCGTCGATGCAGTCGGGCTGAGCATTCTTTCCGGCAGTCACAGAGAACTGGTGACCGACGTCATCGAGCAACTGCGCGTGCTGCGGGCGCAGGGTGTCAAGGTCTTCGTGGGCGGGACGATCCCCGCCGAGGACCGCGAATATCTGTTGCAGTTGGGGGTCAATGCCATTTTCACCGCTGAAATGCCCCTGGAGCAGGTCGTCACGGCGCTTGCTGAGAGTCTGTCATGAGCGCGCCGCTGGCGGGAATCCGGGTCGTCGAGGTTGGCCACATGCTGGCGGGACCCTATTGTGGGCTCATGCTGGCCGATATGGGCGCGGAAGTCATCAAGATCGAACCTCCCCAGGGGGACATCAGCCGTACGGTCAGCCCCCACTTCATTGGGCCGCACAATGCATACTTTGCCAGCCTCAACCGGAACAAAAAGAGTGTCGTGCTCGATCTGGCCAGTGCGGACGGGCAGGAGGCGCTGGGCCGTATCGTCAGGACTTCGCAAGCGCTGGTGACCAACCTGAGGCCGTCTGCAATCCGCAAGCTGGGGCTCACCTATGAAGCCTTGCGCCACTGGAATGAGCGCTTGGTGTGCGTTGCATTGACGGGGTACGGAATGGATGGCCCGCACTCCGATAGCCCTGCTTACGATTACGTCATTCAGGCACTGACCGGGGTGATGGCGCTGACGGGTGATCCAGCGGCTCCTCCCACCAAGGCAGGGTATTCCGCCGTGGACAATTCGGCTGGACTGGTGGCGGCGCTGGGGCTCCTGGCCAAGGTCGTGCAGGGTCAGGGAGGACAAGTCGATGTGGCCATGTATGACGTCATGTTGTCCCAGCTCAATTACCTGGCGGGCGCCGCGTTGAATGCTGGAGAGACCGTAGATCGTCAACCGAATTCGGCGCATCCCTACGTCGTGCCCGCACAGATTTTTCCCACGGCGGATGGCTGGCTCACGCTGTTCATCACGCATGACAAGTTCTGGCGCATCTTCTGTGTGGAAATCGGCCGTCCTGAATGGGTGGAGGATCCTAGGTTCTCTTCGATGGCGGCGAGACGCGATCATCGCACCGAGGTCGTCGAGTCCATCACCCAGGTTCTGCGCCGGGCGCCCGCGAGGGAATGGGTTCGACGGCTGGCGGCTTTGGGGGTGGTCGCGGCTGAGGTCAAGACCCTGAATCAGGCGCTGGAGGATGAAATTTCCGTGGCGCGTTCATTGGTCGTGCCACTGGGTGATGAAACCCCGCCGTTGCGGGCGGTCGCTTCGCCGATCCGGTTCAATGATTTCACCCCCGTCTATGGCAGCCCCCCTTTGCTGAATGAACATGGGGATGAAGTGTTGCACAGAGGGTGTACATGACCAGACAGCCGCTCGATCGCTGGGCCTTGAGCCGCGCACTGACCGAACTGGCAAATGCCGGGCCGGCACAGCTCGCGCGCAGGCCGCTGCCTGAGCTTCCTCTACGCCAGGCCTGGCGTGTCGGGGTGACCGGCGCACCCGGATCGGGTAAAAGCACCCTGGCCGGACGTCTGGCACTGGAGCGCCTTTGCAAAGGCCGCCTGGGAGTCCTGGCCATCGATCCCAGCAGTCCTCGCAGTGGAGGGGCGATCCTGGGCGATCGTGTCCGTATGGATGAACTGCAGGGCAGCGAGCAGCTCTATATCCGGTCACTGGGTTCGCGTGGAACCCATGACGGACTGGCGGACAATCTGCCCGAGATGCTGGATCTCATGGACCAGTTCGAGTTCGATGAGGTCATACTGGAAACCGTGGGCGTCGGGCAGGCCGAGTATGCCGTGCGCAATCAGGTCAACACGCTGATATTGGTTCTGCTGCCTGACAGCGGCGACATGGTCCAGGCCATGAAGGCCGGCATCATGGAACTGGCCGACATCTATGTGGTGAACAAAGCGGACCTGCCAGGGGCAAAGCGTGCGTTGACGGATCTGCGTCGCTCTGCCGTCATCGCCAAGCGTGCTGCGCATGAGTGGAAGCCTCCGATTCTTCTGACATCGTCCGCACAGGCTGACTCCATCCGGGAACTGTCGCGGGCCATTGACGAGCACCAGGCGTGGCAGACCCATAATCTTCAGACACAGGCGCAGCGCCTCAATCGTGCCCGGTATCGCTTGAAACGTCTTGCCGAGTTGCGCCTTTCCGAGGCGATGGCTCATCGGGACGAGTCCTTTTTCGAGGCTCCCCTGGCTGAACAGCTGATACAGCTTTTTGATGCCGCCCGTGCATCGACTGTGTCGGATTCCTTTCCTCCCAACCTAAAGGATGCATCATGAACTTCAGCGCGAAGAAATGCAGTGCCATATTGGTTGCAGGTGTTGTTTCGGTCTTTGGCAGTGCCGCCATGGCACAGACCTTGAATCTTAAAATGGCGCATCAATGGCCTCAGGACGAGTCCGATTATGTGATCGCTACCGGGATCAAGTTCGCCCAGGAGGTTGAAAAGCGGACGAACGGCCAGATCAAGATCTCGATGTTCCCGGCCGAGTCCCTGGTCAAGGCGGGGGCTACGCACACGGCATTGAAGAATGGGTCCATCGATCTGGCGATCTATCCGTACATTTATTCGGCGGGGGCGATTCCCCAGATGAACATGGTGTTGCTGCCAGGATTATGGCGTACCCATGATGATGTCTTTGCCTTCAGGAAAAGCGAGGCCTGGAAGCGGATTGAAGAGAAGGCCGAGGCCTATGGATTCAAGACCTTGTCCTGGATCCAGATATCGGGAGGTGTTGCGACCACCGGAAAACCTGTCCATGAGCCCGCCGACGTCTCTGGAATGAAGCTGCGGGCGGCCGGGAAATTCATGGAATATGCCTTGCAGAAGGCGGGCGCCACGACGGTTTCCATGCCGTCGTCGGAGAACTACAGCGCAATGCAGACAGGGCTTCTGGACGGGATGTGGACGTCATCCGGATCCTTCGGGGCATTCCGGATGTATGAGGTTGCCAAATTCTATAACTCGCCCGAAGACTTCAGCGTCTACTTCACCATCGAACCGATCGCCATCAGCATGAAGACCTGGAACAAGTTGTCTCCGGAACAGCAGAAGATCCTGCTTGAGGTCGGGCAAAGTCTGGAGCAGGCGGCGTTGGAAGGTGCAAAGCATGAAGACACACGAGTGGCCCAACTGTTTGCGAATCAGGGTGCCAAAGTCGAAAAAATGTCCGAAGCTGACTGGAAAAAGTGGCAGGCATGGTTTCAGCAATATAGCTTCGAGAAATTCAAGGCGGACATCCCCGATGGAGAGGCATTGCTGAACGCCGCGACCCGTGAGGCCGCTCAATGAAGCGGGGGGACCTGCAAGAATCATCGGCACGGCCGTTGTGCTGGATTTCGGTATTGACCCGGCTATCGGGTGTCCTTGCCGGGATCGGGGCGTTCGTGATCGCTCTTCTGGTCTCGTACGAAGTGCTGGCGCGTACCTTGTTCGGCGTCACCACCGGCTGGGTCAATGATGCGTCTTCCTACTTGATGGGATTCATCGCCTTCGGTGGCGCCGCGTACGCGCTGGCCGAAGGCGCCCATGTCGGTGTCGATCTCGTGGTGACACGCGTACCCCATGTCCTTCGGACTATTTTTTCCTGTCTGTCGGACTGGATGGTGCTGCTGATCGTCTCGTTGTTGGCCTGGCTGAGTCTGGTGTTCTGGTGGGATGCCTTCGAGAGCGGCGAGAAGTCCTGGGGCTTGTTCGAGGTGTCGCTGTGGATCCCGTACTCGTTTTTTACTTTGGGCATGATCTGGCTGCTCATCGTGCACGTCGCGGGCATGATCAGGCGCGGGCGCAAGCCAGTCTGATGATTCGAATGCGATAAGCAACCTTTTTAGGTCCTGCACTATGGAAATCCTGCTTGGTTTGGCGATGTTCGTCGCATTGATCGCGTGCCTCGCCATTGGCATTCCCGTGGCATTCAGCCTCTTTGGCGTCGCGATAGGCACGCTGTTGCTGGTCGGAGGGGGGATCGATGCCCTGGGCCTGATCGCGCCGACCTTGTGGGGCTCGGTGACGGGTTTCACGTTGACGGCAGTACCACTGTTCATCCTGATGGGTGCGATCATTTCGGAGTCCGGCATGGGGTCGCGCTTGTATCAGTCGCTTGCGACGCTTCTGCACGGTGTGCCAGGTGGCCTGATGGTTTCGACGACGCTCGCTTGCACGGTGATGGCTGCGGTTTCTGGATCCAGCGTGGCCACGGCCGGTGCCATCGGCAGGTTTGCAGTCGGCGAAATGCGCGGGTTTGGCTACCGGGATAGTGATTCTTGCGGGGCGGTTGCCGCAGGGGGGACGCTCGGGATACTGATCCCGCCCAGCATTCCGATGATTGTCTATGGCATCGTGTCGGAGCAATCGATCGGGAAGCTGTTCATCGCAGGCATCCTCCCTGGTTTGCTCATGGCGTCTCTGTTCATGGCCTACCAGGTGCACGCGGCCATCCGCAGCCGCGTGGCGGTCGCTGGCAGCGAGACTTCTGTCACGGGCCGGGACAGGCTGTTGGCACTCAAGCATGTCCTGCCTATTGCGCTGCTCATCTGGATCATTCTCGGCTCCATTTATCAGGGCATTGCCACGCCGACCGAAGCGGCGGCCCTCGGAGTGATTGCCAGTTTGTTGCTGTCCGCCCTCATCTACCGTGAGCTGACGCTGCGCAAGCTGCTGTCCATTCTGGAAGACGCCGCACGCGGCAGTGTGATGGTCTTGATGATCATCGCGGGCGCCATGGTTTTTGGCTATGCCATGACGACTACGCAGGTCGCATCGGTGATCTCGCAGTCTGTTGCAGGGCTTGATGTGTCTCCTTGGCTGATTTTCATTGCCATCAATCTGCTGCTGATCTTCCTGGGTTGCTTCATGGAGACGCTGTCGATCATCGTGATCACGGCGCCCATCCTGATCCCGATCATTTCCACGTTTGGTTGGGACCTGATCTGGTTCGGCATTGTCCTGACCATCAATATGGAGATGGCCTTGATCACGCCCCCCGTCGGCCTGAATCTGTTCGTCGTACAGGGTGTCGTGCGCGACGTTTCGCTGGAACAGATCATCCGGGGCGCCTTCCCGTATGTCCTGATCATGGCGGTCGTGCTGGCTCTGGTGGCAATCTTCCCATGGCTGGCCACTGGGCTGATCGGGCATGTCCATTGATGACTCTGCGGTGGGATCAGTCCGGTCCGTTCGATCGATCGCGCGGCGGTCAGCGCCCGATGCCGTGGCCGTACACCAGGCGTCCGCCCAGCCAGCCACCGATCGCCAGCGCCGCGAAACCGGCCACGTCCAGCCAAAGGGACAGCACGTCCGGCGCGAGCGGCTGCAGGTGATCCACGCGCAGCAGAAGGCGCGTCGAATACAGGGCAAAGGCGGTCAGCATCAGGCCCATGTGCAGGTACACGTCGCGCAAGGCCGGACCCTCGGGCACGCGGGACAGCTCCAGGAGTCCCGCCGCCATGGCCAACAGCCCTGCGGCGCATCCGACGAGGAGCAGGCCCGCGGACCACTGCCATGCGGATTCTCCCAGCCAGAGGCCGGCGAAATCGCTCAGCGTGGCCAGGGACCAGCACGCCACGGGAAAGTGGACCAGCGCGGGATGCAGAGGATGGCGCATGGCGTCAGAGCACGACACTGAGGAGGCTCAGGAAGCCGATCACGGCGACCAGCGCGTGCACGACCACCACCGCCTTGGGCGGCAGCCGCTTGCGCGCATGGAAGGAAGCCAGGAAGAACCCGCCGAGCGCGGCGATCAGCAACAGGACGAAGCCGACCAGTACCGGCTGGGACGCGGAGCCCTCGACGAGGCCGATGATGAGCAGGACGAGCCCGGCCGCGCCCAGCAGGGCGTGCAGCACCGACAGGGCCCAGGGGGCGAACTTGGACCGCAGGACATGGGCGGCGAGAATCAGGCCGCCCACGGCAGCGATGGCGAAGACGACAATTGCGGCGGTAAGCATGTTTTTTCCTTGGATAGCGGCATCGGAGTTTGAAAAGTGCCCGTTCTTCCGGAGCACATGGGAATAGATGCCCGCCGCCGAAAAAACGTTTCAACGTTTTGCCGTCGTGTCGTTGCACTGCTTGTCCCGGCCCCCCGGGGGGGCAGGCGCCGCCGTCTCAAGGCCGGCTGATCAGCCGCTTGTAGCGCGGCCCGTACTTGTGCACGCTTTCGCGCATGTCGGCGACCGTGTCCGCGCTGACGGCCGGCGCGCGGTTGCCCCAGCTGTTGCGCACGTAGGTCAGCACGTCGGCGATCTGCTGGTCGTTCAGTTTCCAGTCGAAGGCCGGCATGGCCAGGCCGGTGGGCAGCGAGGCCGGGTCCGCCATGTAGTCGCCGGCCAGGACCACCTGGATCAGGGTCTGGGCGTTGGGCGCCTGGACCAATGACGTGTCGGCCAGCGGCGGGAAGGCATTGGCCTGGCCCTTGCCGTCGGCCATGTGGCAGCCCATGCACTGGTCGACGTACTGGGCCTTGCCGCGGGCCATGATGTCGTCGTCGATGGCGTCGCCCTCGTCCTTGCCGTCCTGGTGGGCCGGGATGTCCTTCAGGTAGGTGGCGATGGCCAGCAGGTCGGCGTCGCGCAAGTGCTGGGTGGAATTCATCACCACTTCCGTCATCGGGCCGGTGCTGGCGGTGTGGGGGTTCGCTCCGGTCTTCAGGTACTGGATGATGTCCTTGGTCGTCCAGCCGCCCAGGCCGTCGCGGCGGTTGCCGGTCAGGCCGGGCGCATACCAGCCTTCGCCGGCGTCGCCGCCCTCCAGGGGGTGGTCCGTGTCCGCGGCGCCCAGCATGTTCCTGGGCGTGTGGCAGGCGGCGCAGTGCGCCGGACCCTCGACCAGGTAGGCGCCCCGGTTCCACAGGGTCGACTTGCCCGGGTCGGGCGCGTAGGCGCCCGGTTCGAAGAACAGCAGGTTCCAGCCCGCCACCATCTCGCGCCATCCCAGCGGCCAGATCAGGTCGTTCTCGGGCGGGATCGCGCGCACCGGCTGCAGCGTGTCGAGGTAGGATTTGAGGTCGTCGACGTCCTCCCGGCTCATCTTGGTGAACCAGGGGTAGGGACAGGCGGGATACATGTGCTGGCCGTCCTTGCGCCGGCCCTCGTGCATGGCCCGGTAGAAGTCGTCGCGGGTCCAGTTGCCGATGCCGGTGACGACGTCGGGCGTGATGTTGCTGGAGTAGATGGTGCCAAAGGGCGTCTCCACCGGGTAGCCGCCGGCAAAGGGCTTGCCCCCCTTGGCCGTGTGGCAGGAGATGCAGTCGCCGGCGTTGGCCAGGTACCGTCCGCGCTGGATGTTGATGTAGTCGGCATTGTGCAGGTCGGCCGCGCCGGCGGCCGGGACGGCACAGAGCAGGGCCAGGCAGCCCAGGATTGCTTGGTTCGTGCGCATGATGTCTCCCAGGTCAGACCTGGACCAGGGGTCCGGGGCGTTTCAGGTAGCGCGTGCGTATCGCGTCCGCCGCCCAATAGGCCAGCGCGCCGACCGTGCCGGTGGGGTTGTAGCCGGGGTTCTGCGGGAAATTGCAGGCGCCGACCACAAAGACGTTGGGCACGTCCCAGCTCTGCAGATAGCGGTTCACGACGCTGGTGCGCGGGTCGTCGCCCATGACCGCCCCGCCGGTGTTGTGGGTGGTCTGGTAGGGGATGATGCTGTAGGGCGGCTTGCGCTTCTTGACGTTGATCGAACGCGGCTTCATCGCCTTGGCGATGCCTTCGGCCTTGCCGGTCAGGTAGTCCGACATCCGGTAGTCGTTGGCATGGAAGTCGAAGGTCAGCCGCAGCATGGGGTTGCCGTAGGCGTCCTTGTAGGTCGGATCCAGGTCCAGGTAGGCGTTGCGGTGGCTGACGACGCTGCCGTGGGTGGAGACCGCGGTGCTGTGCAGATAGTTTTCCGCCATGGCCTTCTTCCAGCCCGCGCCCCAGGTGGGCGTGTTCTTGGGCAGGTGGTGCTGCAGGATGGGGCGCCCGCCCGTGGTCCACAGCGCGATGTAGCCGCCGCCGATGAAACCCTCGGGCCCGTGGTCGAAGTTGTCGCCATTGAAATCGTCGATGACCTGGCCCAGCGCGCCGGCGCCCATGTAGGGGTTCATCAGCTCGTCGACGAAGACTTCCACCGACGAGGTGATCTGGTAGGCGTAGTTGCGGCCGACGACACCGGCGTTGCGGACGGGGTCGTAGGGCTTGCCGATGCCCGAGAGCAGCAGCAGGTGCACGTTGTGGTGCGCGAAGGCGCACAGGATGACCAGTTCCGCGGGCTGCTCGAATTCCCGGCCCTCCAGATCGCGGTACAGCACGCCCTTGGCCTTGGTGCCCGATCCGTCCAGCACCACGCGCGTGACGTCGCAGCCGGTGCGGTACGAGAAATTGTCCTTCTTCAGCAGTACCGGCAGGATCGTGGATTGCGGCGATGCCTTGGAATTGTTGCCGCAGCCGAACCATTCGCAGTAGCCGCAGTACGTGCATTGGCCCATCTGCACGCCCAGCGGATTCTTGTAGGGTTGCGAGGCGTTGGCGGCGGGGCCGGGGAAGGGGTGGTAGCCCAGCTCGCGCGCCGCCTTGTCGAACATCAGCGAGCCGGCGCTGCGTTCCAGCGGCGGCAGCGGGTAGTCGCGCGACCGGTTGCCCTCGAAAGGGTTGCCGTCGGGCCGCCGTTCGCCCCCCACGTTGCCGGCCGTCCCCGAGACGCCGCACAGGTATTCGAAGCGGTCATAACAGGGTTCCAGCTCGTCGTAGGTGACGCCCCAGTCCTGGATGGTGAGGTCTTCGGGGATGAAGCCCGCGCCGTAGCGTTCCTCGGTATGGGAGCGGATCAGGAAGTCGTCGGGCAGGAAGCGCCAGGTCTGTCCGTTCCAGTGCACGCCCGCGCCCCCGACGCCCGCGCCGGGCCGGAAGGAGCCCAGCTGGCGCATGGGCAGGGCCGTCTGGTCCAGGGTGTTGCGAAAGCTCAGGGTCTCCCGGATGGGGGCCTGGAACATGTGGTTGCGGACGGCGTATTTCAGCTCGTCCTGGATGTGGGTGGTGGCGAAATCGGGCACCGTCGCGCGGTCTTCACCGCGCTCCAGGGCCAGCACCTGCAGGCCTTCGTCCGTCAGTTCCTGCGCGATGATGGAAGCGGTCCAGCCGAACCCCACCAGCACCACGTCCACCGGTTTCAGTCGTTTTGCCATCGTGTCTCCTTCAGGCGTCGGCAAGCACGCGCGTGCCGTCCCGGCCCAGGATGCCGACGGGCGGCAGCGGGTAGGGCTTTCCGTATCGGGTGATTTCCTCGACGTAGTTGTAGCGGGGGCCGGGGAAACCGATCAGTTTCCAGCCGGTGAACCCGCGGTTGCCGCCGTACATCGGGTCGGCCAGGAATCCTTCCTGCGTGTTCTGCCACAGCACGGAAAAGAAGGCCTGGGCGGGGACGTCCTTGAACTTGACCTTGCCGGCCTCCAGGTCCCGCAGGACCTCGTCCTGCTGTTCGGCGCTCAGTTCGGCGAATGCTCGACCGCCGTACTGCTGGCGGCAGTGGTCCTCGACGCCCGCGATCGCGATGCGGTAGAGCTGGGCGGGCGTCTGCCTGAGCTGGTAGCCCTGCTGGTCGGTCCCCGCAGCCCACGGCCCCTGCATGTACCAGCGGTCGGCCCGGCCATAAGGCCCCGCCAGCTGCAGGTCGATGAAGAGCGGGACGTTGGCTTCGAGCGCGCCGGGGTCGTTGCTGTCGCCCGGGATCAGGCGGGCCGTCGCGGCCTCGACGAAGCGGTATTCCTCGGTTGAAAAGAAGGTTCCGGTCACCGGGGCCGGGCGGGCCGCTTCCTCGCTGCAGGCCGGCAGCGCCATCACCGCCGGCAGGGCCAGGGCAGCCTGTACGAACCTGCGTCTGGTTTCGTCCATGCGTGTCTCCTGATGGGCGCGGAGCGCCGCGCCTTACTGCTTCTCTTGCTTGGCGTCCAGCGCCCGGGCCATCTGCAGGTGGTCGCGCAGCTTGGGCAGCGTCTTCTGGATCATGGCCTTGATGTCCGGATCCTTCACGTCCCCGGCCGCCGCCTCGAATTGCTTGATCGTCGATTCATGGGCCGCCACGCCGATCCGGTTGACGTAGCTGGCATCGAAGGCGCCGCCCGACAGCGCCTTCAGCGCGGTTGCCTCGCCCTTCTGCATGACGGAGGGGCCGTCCGGGGGCGTATAGCCTTTCTCCTGCGCCAGCTTGCGGGCTTCCTCGACCATCTTGCCGTGGTCGGTGGTGTATTCGCCCAGCACGGTGAAATGCGCGTCGTACAGTTCGTCGCCCGGCTGCATCGCCTGCAGTTGCGCGATCAGGTCCTTGGCGCTGGCGTGTTCGACCTTGGCCTCGTCCAGCAGGCTGCCGAAGGCCTCGGGATCCGCATCGCGCAGAAAGGGATAGAAATGCTCCTCTTCGATCCGGGTGTGGGCGGTCAAGGCCGTACAGGCATGCCGCACGATCTCGTCCTTGCGGCTGTCTTCCTTGGCGGACTTGAAGTCCTTGAAAAGCTTCTGCGCTTCCCGGTGATCGTCGATCAGCATGCCGAGCACGCCCTTCTGGGCGGCGGGTACGTGCGATTTGTTCATGGCCATTCGTAGTCTCCTGGGGTTCGGTGGTGCCGTCAGCGGCATCGCCCCGCCGCAGCAAGTGGCATGCCGGGGCGCCCGCGGACGCGCCCCCGCGGTCCGTCAGCCGCTATACTGACCGGGCAGCCATCTGAGCCGCGCCACTGGGGATCGTATGAGCCATGAGCGCCGGACGGGCCCGACAGGCCCGACCCATCATATCCATGCGGGGGCGATCCAGCGCCTGCAGGCGTCGGTACAGCGCCTGGAGCACTCCGAACGCCTGCAACGCGCGCTGTTCGCCATTGCGGACATGTCCGCGTCCGGGCTGGACATGCAGAGCCTGCTGCAAGGGCTGCACCGCATCATCGCCCGGCTGATGTACGCGGAGAACTTCTACATCGCGCTGTATGACCCGCGGCGCGAGACGGTGCGCTTCATCTATTTCGCCGACGTCATGGACGGACAGATGTACCGCCCCGACCAGGAATTCCCGGCCGCGCAGATGGGCGACACCATCACCCTGCGGCTCATCCTCCATGCCAGGCCCATGCGCGGATCGTCCAGCGAGATCGCCCGCGCCCTGGGGCTGGACCGCAGCCACGTGGTCGGCACGCCCTCGGTGGACTTCATGGCGGTGCCGATGCGCCGGGACGACGAGGTCTTCGGCATCCTGGCGGTGCAAAGCTACGAAGAGGGCAGGGGCTACTCGCAGTCCGACCAGAACGTGCTCGCCTTCGTGGCCGAGCACGTCCTCAACGCCGTCGAGCGCAAGCTGGGGCAGGAAGCGCTGGAGCGCCGGGTGGCCGAACGCACCCGCGAGCTGGCCTGCGCCAATGCCACGCTGCAGGAACAGGTGCGCGAACTCGAGCGCGCGGCCCACCTGCAGTCCACCCTGTACCGGATCGCCGCGCTCGGCCAGGGCCGCGACAGCAGCGAGGCCTTCTACCGCAGCATCCACCAGGCCGTGGGCGAGCTGCTCGTCGCCGAGAGCTTCTGCATCGCGCTGCTGTCCGATGACGGCCAGTGGCTGGACTTTCCCTACTACGTGGACAGTTCGGGGGCGGAGCTCCTGCGCCGTCCCCTGGGCCGCGGCATGAGCGAATATGCGATCCGCTGCGCGCGCACGGTCCAGCTCGAGGCCGAGGCGATCAACCGGCTGATCGAACAAGGCGAGGTCGACGCGGCCACCTACGGCAACCCGGCCGTCTCCTGGCTGGGCGCGCCGCTGGTGGGCGCGCAGGGCGTGATGGGCCTGGTCGTCGTGCAGAGCTACCGCCCCGACCTGCACTACACGCAGCAGGATGCCGACCTGCTGACCTTCGTGTCCTATCAGATCGCCAATACCCTGCAGCGGCGCCAGCAGGACGAGGCGCTGCAGACCCTCAACGCAAGGCTCGAGCAGCGGGTGCAGGAGCGCACCCAGGAACTGCGCCAGCAGATCACGGTCCGCGAGCAGGCGCAGAAGCAATTGCGGCACCAGGTCATGCACGATTCGCTGACCGGCCTGCCCAACCGCTTGTACCTGCGCGAGCGCCTGGAGCGGGCACTGGCCGCCCAGCAGGGCGACCCGGAGCGCCGCTTTGCCCTGTTGTACCTGGACGTGGACCGCTTCAAGCTGTTCAACGACGGCCTGGGACATGGCGTGGGCGACCAGGTCCTGTGCGTCGTCTCGGCCCGCATGGCCGACTGCGTGCGTGCGCCCGACATCATCGGCCGCTTGTCCGGCGACGAGTTCGCCGTCCTGCTGGAGAATTGCCCGCACTCCGCCATGGCCTGCCGGGTGGCCGAACGGATCCAGGCGCTGATGGCCGAGGCCATCGAGATCGGCGGCCGCCTGCTCCATGTCTCGGTCAGCATCGGCATTGCCATGAGCCGCCCGGACTGCCAGTCGGTGGATCATCTGCTGCATGATGCCGATACGGCGCTGTATCGAGCCAAGGCGGCGGGGCGGCGGCGCTTCGTGCTCTTCGACGAGGCCCTGCACGCCTCGGCCATGAACGTGCTGGACCTCGAGCAGCAGATGCGCGGCGCCCTGGAGACCGGGCAGTTCGTGCCGTATTTCCAGCCCATCGTGCGGCTGGCGGACGGGGCCGTCACGGGCTACGAGGCGCTGGTCCGCTGGCGGCATCCGGAGCGCGGCCTGCTGGGGCCCGACACGTTCCTGCCGGCGGCCGAGGAAACCGGCCTGGCCGAGACCGTCGACTGGCACATGTACGAGCTGGCCTGCGCGTCCGCGCCCGGGTTGCTGGGTGCGGGCGAGATCCTGAACATCAACATCTCGCCGATCCATTTCCACAACCGGGATTTCTCCCGGCGCCTGCTCGACCTGCTGGCGCGCACCGGCGTCGCGGCGGACCAGCTGTGCATCGAGGTCACCGAGAGCTCGCTGCTGTCGGACCCGGAGTCCGCGGCGCACATTCTGGGCGGCCTGCACGAGGCCGGGATCCGCATCGCGCTGGACGATTTCGGCACCGGCTATTCCTCGCTCAGCCATGTGCACCGCTTTCCGCTCAGCGCGCTGAAGATCGACCGGTCCTTCATCGCGCCGCTGGGACGCGGTTCGCAACAGCGCAGTTCCGCCATCGTGGCGGCCGTGCTGAGCCTGGCGCGTTCGCTGCGGCTGGCGGTGGTTGCCGAGGGGGTGGAAACCGAGGTCCAGCGGCGCATCCTGCTGTCCATGGACTGCGGCCAGGCCCAGGGATTCTTCTTCGGGCGGCCCGAGCCGGTGGATCATTGGCTGGGCCGGTCCTCTCCGTCATGAAACCGGCGAGGGGCGCGCAGCCGGTTTATGCGGGACTTCCCTAGGTGTCATCCGCCGCATCCGACTGCATAATGCTGTCCATGCAGGTGAGGAGACAGCCCTGCTCGGGCACTGGCGCTACGAAGATGGCGCTTTCATTTGTAGGCAGTACCCATAAAAACGAAAACCAGCGGGGCCGGCGATCTGATCGCCGGCCCCGTTCACTTTGGCGCCCCCGGTCCGGCTGGCGCGCCGCCCGGGCGGTTCAGTGTCCGCCCGCGGCCGAAAAGACGTTCAACACCAGCACGCCGGCCAGGATCAGGCCGATGCCGGCGACCGCTGCCGCATCCAGCGCCTGGCCAAAGAAAAAATAACCGATGACCGCGATGGCGACGATGCCCACGCCCGACCACACGGCGTAGGCGACGCCTACCGGAATGGTCTTGAGCGCCAGCGCCAGCAGGTAAAAGGCGAGGGCGTAGCCCACGACCGTGACCGCGGCCGGAACCGGCCGGCTGAAGCCCTCGGACGCCTTGAGCGCCGAGGTCGCGATGACCTCGGCCACGATGGCGATGAACAGGCAGGTCCAGCTCGGGCTCATGGGAAACTCCTGTCGGGGCGGGGGGCCGGATCCTGCGCGGGCAGGCGCAGCAACGCGGTCACGGCGCCCGCGCCGCCGTCGCGTTCGGCGCCCTCGATCCAGGCCTGCACCCATTCCAGGCGGCACAGGTGCTGGCGGACGGCCAGTTTCAGGACCGGCTCGCCCTGGCGCGAGCCGATGCCCTTGCCGTGGACGATGCGCACGCAGCGGATCTCGTGTTCCAGGCAGGAACCCAGGAACCGGTCCAGGCGGTCGCGCGCCTCGTCCTGCGTGCTGCCGTGCAGGTCCAGGGTCGCTTGGGGAATCCATTTGCCGCGCTTCAGGCCGCGCAGCAGATCCGGCCCGCAGCCGGGCTGCAGGAACTCGCGGTCCTCGGGATCGAAGGGCCGCGCGGCGCGGCGCCGGGGGCGGGCCGGCTGGGGTGGCGCGGCCGTGCCGGACCCGCCCTGGGCGTGTTCGCGCCGGGCGAGCAGCAGGGACTCGGGATCGCGATGGGGCAACGCCCGCGCCCGGGGGCCGCGGTCGGGCAAAGGCTGCACGAAGCGCACGGCCTGGCGAAAGAGCGCACGGTCGGCGGGATCGAGCGACGGGGCGGCATCGCCGGCCGCCGGCGCAGCGGCTTGCGCCGCGGGCCGCGTCCGCGCGGAACGGCGCTTTTGCCCGGCGAGCCGGGCCTGTTCAGCGCGCCGCTTTTCCTCGGCAAGCCGCGCTTCCTCGGCCTGCCGCGCGGCCGCCCGCAGCCCGCGCAGGTCTGCCAGTCCGGCCTTAGAGTCCTTCATTCTCCAACCAGCGTTGCGCGTCCAGGGCGGCCATGCAGCCGGTGCCGGCGCTGGTGATGGCCTGGCGATAGACATGGTCCTGCACGTCGCCGGCCGCGAACACGCCGGGCACCGAGGTCATGGTCGCCAGCCCTTGCAGGCCGCTGCGGGTGGTGATGTAGCCGTTCTCCATGGCCAGCTGGCCCTCGAAGATGCCGGTGTTGGGCTTGTGGCCGATGGCGATGAAGACGCCCGTGACGGGCAGATCTTCGGTCTGGCCGGTCTGCCTGTCGATCAGCCGCGCCCCGGTCACGCCCGAATCGTCGCCCAGGACTTCCTGCAGCTCGCGGAAGAGCTTGAGCCGCATATTGCCGTTTTCCACCTTGTCCATCAGCTTGTCGACCAGGATGGCCTCGGCGCGGAACTTGTCGCGCCGGTGCACCAGCGTGACCGTGCGGCAGATGTTGGCCAGGTACAGGGCCTCTTCGACGGCGGTATTGCCGCCGCCCACGACCACCACGTCCTGGTTCTTGTAGAAGAAGCCGTCGCAGGTGGCGCAGGCCGAGACGCCCCGGCCCATGAAGGATTGTTCGGTATCCAGGCCCAGGTACTGGGCCGACGCGCCGGTCGCCACGATCAGGGCGTCGCAGGTGTAGGTGGCGCCCGTGTCGCCGTTCAGGACGAAGGGCCGCGCGGACAGGTCGACGCTGGCGATGTGGTCGAACACCATCTCGGTGTTGAAGCGCTGGGCGTGTTCCATGAATCGCTGCATCAGGTCCGGGCCCTGGACGCCGGCGACGTCGGCCGGCCAGTTGTCGACCTCGGTCGTCGTCATCAGTTGCCCGCCCTGTTCCAGGCCGGTGATCAGCACCGGGGACAGGTTGGCGCGCGCGGCATAGACCGCGGCGGTATAGCCAGCAGGGCCGGAGCCCAGGATCATCACTTTGGCGTGTTTTGCAGTGGACATCACAGAAAATCCGTTCATCATCGACCCCGCAATTATAATGGCCGGATGGCTAGACTTCCGGTGACCTCTCCGCGCTCGACGCGCAATGTACGCAATGGCCCTTCGCCGCTGCAGACACGCCTGAGCGGCCTGCTGCGCGAGGCCCGCTGGATCCTGCTCGCGGCGGTCGCCGGCTGGCTGATCCTGGTGCTGGCGACCTGGCACCGCTCGGACCCGGGCTGGTCGCATTCCGTCTACATGGGGGCCACGCACAACTGGGGCGGGACCTTCGGCGCCTACGTGGCCGACCTGATGCTGTACCTGTTCGGGGCCTCGGCCTGGCTGTGGGTGCTGCTCATGCTGCGCCACGTCGCGGCCGGCTTCTACCGGCTGACGCGCATCGTCCTGCCGTCCAAAGGCCCGGAGCCCCTGCCCCGGGTGCGCTGGGAGGTCGGCATCGGCTTTACCCTCCTGTTCCTGGGCTGCATGGGCGCCGAGGCCCTGCGCCTGCAAAGCTGGGGCGCGGCGCTGCCCGCCGGCGCGGGCGGCCAGCTCGGGCGACTGCTGGCCGGCGTGCTGGCCAAGCTCGCCGGCAATGCGGGCGGCACCTTGCTGCTGCTGGCGTTCATCGTCATGGGTTCCAGCCTCTTTTTCGGGTTCTCGTGGCTGAACGTCTCCGAACGCGTCGGCCTGTACCTCGAGCTGGCCGCGCGCCGCCTGCTCGACCTGAAGAACGCCTGGCAGGACCGGCGCGCCGGCATGACGGCGCAGGCCGAGCGCCAGGAGATCGTCGAGACCCGCCAGACGCAGCTGGTGCACGAGCAGCCGGTGCGCATCGAGCCCACGGTCACGACGGTGCCGAAATCCCCCCGCGTGCAGCAGGAAAGGCAGCAGACACTCTTCACGGTCAAGGAAGATCCCGCCCTGGCCGGCAGCCTGCCCGCCCTGTCCTTGCTCGATCCCGTCGAGCAGAGCCAGGAAACCGTCTCGCCCGAGACCATCGAGTTCACCTCGCGCCTCATCGAAAAGAAACTGTCGGATTTCGGGGTCAGCGTCACGGTCGTGTCGGCGCAGTCCGGTCCGGTCATCACGCGCTACGAGATCGAGCCGGCCACCGGGGTCAAGGGCAGCCAGATCGTCAACCTGGCCAAGGACCTCGCCCGGGCGCTCAGCCTGGTGCGCATCCGGGTGGTCGAGACCATTCCCGGCAAGAACCTCATGGGGCTCGAGCTTCCCAATCCGCGCCGTCAGATGGTGCGCCTGTCCGAGATCCTCGGCTCGCAGGTCTATCACAGCAGCGCGTCCCTGCTGACCATGGCGCTGGGCAAGGACATCGCGGGCAATCCGGTGGTGGCCGACCTGGCCAAGATGCCGCACCTGCTGGTGGCGGGCACGACCGGCTCGGGCAAGTCCGTCGGCATCAACGCCATGATCCTGTCGCTGCTGTACAAGGCCGATGCCAGCCAGGTGCGCCTGATCCTGATCGACCCCAAGATGCTCGAGATGTCCGTCTACGAGGGCATCCCGCACCTGCTGGCGCCGGTCGTCACCGACATGCGGCACGCCGCCAATGCGCTGAACTGGTGCGTGGCCGAGATGGAAAAGCGCTACAAGCTCATGAGCAAGCTCGGCGTGCGCAACCTGGCCGGCTACAACGCCAAGATCCACGAGGCGCAGAAAAAGGAAGAACCCATCCCCAATCCCTTCTCGCTGACGCCGGACGCGCCCGAGCCCCTGGGCACCCTGCCCATGATCGTGGTCGTCATCGACGAATTGGCCGACCTGATGATGGTCGTGGGCAAGAAGGTCGAGGAACTTATCGCCCGCCTGGCGCAAAAGGCGCGGGCCGCCGGCATCCACCTGATCTTGGCGACCCAGCGGCCCAGCGTGGACGTCATCACCGGCCTGATCAAGGCCAACATCCCCACGCGCATCGCCTTCCAGGTGTCCTCCAAGGTCGATTCGCGCACCATCCTGGACCAGATGGGCGCCGAGACCCTGCTGGGGCAGGGCGACATGCTGTACCAGCCGCCCGGCACCAGCGTGCCCACCCGGGTCCACGGCGCCTTCGTCCATGACGACGAGGTCCACCGCGTGGTCGAGTCCCTCAAGGAATCCGGCGAGCCGGACTACGTCGAGGGCCTGCTCGAGGGCGCCCTGGAAGGCGAGACCGGCGACGGGGTCAGTTCCGTCACGGGCTTCGTCGACCAGGAGAACGATCCCCTGTACGACCAGGCGGTCGAGGTCGTCATGCGCAGCCGGCGGGCGTCGATTTCCTTCGTGCAGCGCAATCTGCGCATCGGCTACAACCGGTCCGCCCGCATCCTCGAGCAGATGGAGCGCGCCGGCCTGGTCAGCCCCCAGCAACCCAATGGCAACCGCGACATCCTGGTCCCGGCCAAGGCCGGCGAGGAAGACGAGTGATCCCCGACCGGCGCGCCGGCCCGCGGCCGGGCGCCGGCCCTCAGCCATTCAACCGGATAGAGTGCCACATGAGCCTTGCCTTCGATTGTAGTTCCGACCGTCACCCGGCCCCGTGCCGGCCCCGCGCGCAGCGCGCGGGCGGCGTGCGGCGCGCAGCCGCCGGCCGGGTCCTGGCGGCCGCCGCCCTGTTGTGCGGGCTGGCCGGCCTGCCGGGCCTGGCCCGCGCGGTGGATACCGCCCAGGTCCAGCTGCAGTCCTTCGTCGACCGGGTCAAGTCCGCCACCGGCGAATTCCGCCAGGAACAGGCCGGCAAGGAAGGCGCAGCGCGCACGCAGACCGGCACCTTCGCCTTCCAGCGTCCAGGCAAGTTCCGCTGGCAGGTCCTCAAGCCCTATGCCCAACTGATCGTGTCCGATGGTCAGCATGTCTACCAGTACGATCCCGACCTGGAACAGGTCACGGAACGTCGCGCCGGCCAGGCGATCGGCGCGTCGCCCGCGGCCCTGCTGTTCGGTTCCGGTTCGCTGGACGAGTCATTCACCGTGCAGGCCCGGCCCGACCGGGACGGCCTGCAGTGGCTGCGGGCCGTGCCGCGCACGCCCGACGCGGGCTTCACCCACGTCGACATCGGCTTTGCCGACGGCCTGCCGCGGCGCCTGGAGCTGCTGGATGCCTTCGGCCAGACGTCCCGCATCGAATTTTCGGGACTGAAGGCCAATCCTGGCATTCCCGCCTCCCGGTTCCAGTTCACCGTGCCCAAGGGCGCCGATCTGGTAAAGATGGACTGATGGCGACCCAGGGCGACCTGCTGGGCGATGCCCCCCTGCCGGCCGGCCGGACGGGCGTGGGCGCGGGCGATCCCGCGCACGCCCCGCTGGCGGAATCCCTGCGGCCGCGCACCCTGGACGAGGTCATCGGCCAGTCGCAGCTGCTGGGCGAGGGCAAGCCGCTGCGCCTGGCCTTCCAGTCGGGCAAGCCGCATTCCATGATCTTCTGGGGGCCGCCCGGCGTCGGCAAGACCACGCTGGCGCGGCTCATGGCCACGGCCTTCGAGTCCGAGTTCATCGCCCTGTCCGCCGTCTTCTCCGGCGTCAAGGACATCCGCGCCGCCATGGCGCTGGCCGAGCAGAACCAGGCCCGGGGGCGGTCCACCATCCTGTTCGTGGACGAGATCCACCGCTTCAACAAGTCCCAGCAGGATGCGCTGCTGCCTTATGTGGAAAGCGGCCTGGTGACCTTCATCGGCGCCACCACCGAGAATCCGTCCTTCGAGGTCAACTCGGCCCTGCTGTCGCGGGCCCAGGTCTACGTCCTCACGTCGCTGACCGACGAGGAACTGCGGGCGCTGGCGCTGCGCGCCCAGGAACGCGCGCTGCCCGGCCTGCGTTTCGACGAGCGCGCCATCGACACGCTGGTCGGCTATGCCGACGGCGACGCGCGGCGCCTGCTGAACCTGCTGGAACAATGCCAGACCGCTGCGGGAGCCAGCGGCGTGACGCAGATCGATGCCGGCTTCATCGAGAATGCCCTGACCCTGAACGCCCGCCGCTTCGACAAGGGCGGGGACAATTTCTACGACCAGATCTCCGCCCTGCACAAATCGGTGCGCGGCTCGCACCCGGATGCGGCCCTGTACTGGCTGACCCGCATGCTGGACGGCGGCGCCGACCCCCGCTACCTGGCGCGGCGCATCGTGCGCATGGCCTGGGAGGACATCGGCCTGGCCGATCCCCGTGCCATGCAGATCGCCAACGACGCCGCCGCGACCTACGAGCGGCTGGGCAGCCCCGAGGGCGAGCTGGCGCTGGGCCAGGCGGTGATCTACCTGGCCGTCGCGGCCAAGAGCAATGCCGGCTACACCGCCTACAACCAGGCCCGGGCCTTCGTGCGCCAGGACAAGAGCCGCGAGGTCCCCGTGCACCTGCGCAACGCGCCCACCAAGCTGATGAAGGAACTCGGCTACGGGCACGCGTATCGCTACGCGCACGACGAGCCCAATGCCTATGCGGCCGGCGAGACCTACCTGCCCGAGGGGATGACGGAGCCCGGCTGGTACCGGCCGACGCCGCGCGGCCTGGAGATCAAGATCGGCGAGAAGCTCGCCTTCCTGCGGCGGCTCGACGAGGAAGCGGACGGCGGATAGGCCGTCCGGCCCGACTCAGATCCGGTGGCTTTCCAGCGTTGCGGGGTGAAACAGTTCCTGTGCATCCACGAGCCGGCCCGAGATCCCCTGGGCGTGGTGGTGCCGCAGGAAATAGTCCAGCACGTGCTGGTTCTCGCGCGCCCCGTAGGTCCAGAAATCCATGCCCATGTGCGCCTGCGCGAGCCGCAGCTGCTCTTCGACGAAGGGCAACGTGGCCTTGGTGGCCGAGGTGTCGGCCAGGGCTTGCAGCGCCAGGTCCTTGGACAGGCAGAATGCCTTCTGCAGCGCCACCGGCAGCCAGGGATGAGCCTCGGCCAGGCTGCGGCGCACGCCCAGCAGGTGCATGATGGGAAAGATCCGCGTGCGGCGGTAGTAGTCCAGGGACGCCTGGGTGGGGTCCTCGAACAGCCAGCGCAGCCGTGGATTGTCCGCCGTGAAGCAGCGCGGCGCGCGCGGCCCGATATAGGCGTCGATCTCGCCGCGGTCCAGCATCTCGCCCAGGGTGCGGTCGGGCGGGATGTCGTCCATGCGCACGCCCTCGGGCAGTTCGGTCTTCAGTTTCTCCACGCGCCCCGGCTCCTCCACGCCGCCTCGCAGCCAGTGGATGTCGCGGGACCGGACCTGGAAGTCGTCCTCCAGGAAGGCGCGGGTCCAGACGTTGGCGGTGAGCTGCCATTCCGGTGTTCCGACCCGCTTGCCGGCGAGATCGGCCGGCGCCTGGATGCCGCTGTCCTTGCGCACGATGATGGACGCATGCCGGAACGCGCGCGACAGGAACACCGGAATTCCCACGTAGGGGTTGTCGCCCCGCGCCACGCGCAGCGTGAAGCTGCTCAGGGACAGCTCGCAGACATCGAAGGACTCGTGGCGCATCGCCCGGAAGAAGATCTCCTCGGGCGAGAGCTTCATGACGATGGGGTCGACGCCGTCGACCGGGACGCGGCCGTCGATGATGGCGCGGTTACGGTCGTAGTCTCCAATGGCGAAAGACAGGTTCAGATTGGGCATGGCGGGGGTTCCTGGCGGCTTATTGGCGGGGCGGGATCTGGATCAGCGTGTCGAGCTGTTCCTGCGAGAGCGGCTGGCTGATGGTCTTGAAGGCGATGCCGTCCTTGTTCAGCAGATCCAGGCCGATCATCTTGTCCGGATCGATGAGGCTCTTGGGGAAGAACTCGTCGCGCACCTTGCGCGCGGTCGCCTCGTCGGTCTTGTTGAACGCCGCGTAGGCCTTGAGCGCATCGTCGCCGGAATACATCCAGTCGATGGTTTCCCGATAGGCGGCCATGAAGCGCTTGAGCTGGTCCTGCTTGTGCTCCAGGACGTTGGCGTTGGCCACCAGGGTGCGGATGGACTCGTGCCGGATCTCGTCCAGGTCGTTGGCCTTGGCGACGATGCGGATCTTGCCCTGCGCCAGCGCGTCGAAGCCAAAGGGCGGCGCCGACCAGCCCACGTCGACCTGCTTGGTCATGACCTGGGTGAAGGTCGCCGAGGGGCTGCCCGTCGCCACGAGCTTGGATTTCAGGCCGTAGGCCTTGGCAAAGCCCAGCACCACGCTGTTGGTCGACGAGCCGTTGGTCGAATAGGCGATCGTGGTCTGCGGCGTGGCCTCCTTGATGCTGTGCAGGGGCGAGTCGGACCGCACGTACCAGAAGTCGGCCGCGCCCGTGGCCTGGGCGCCGATGATGCGGATCGGCGCACCTTTCTGGAAGGCCGAGAACACGCCGATGGTGCCGGCGGCCACGCCGATGTCGACACTGTTGGAGATCACCGCCTGCAGGGTTTCGCCGCCGCCCTGGGTATAGAGGATTTCCAGGTCCAGCCCGTGCTTCTTGAAGATCCCGGCGTCCTGGCCGAGCTGGGAGACGATGGTGTCCCAGTTGCCGCGCTGGCCGACGGCGAGCTTCAGGGTGTCGTTGGCCTGGGCGGGGGCCGCGCAGGCGCAGGCCGAGGCCAGGGCGAGGATGCCCAACAAGGTATGCGGTTTTTTCATGGTGTGTCTCCTGGGTGTTGTCGTGGGTGTTACCGGGGATTCGGGCCGGCCCAGCGGCTGAGCGCCGCGTTGGCCGCCACGGCCAGTCCGAAGATGGCGATGAGCAGGGCGTACATCGCCTGCATGTCGAAGTGCTGGTAGTTCTGGATCACCAGGTAGCCCAGCCCCTGGTTGGACAGCTTGGTCTCCGCCAGCAGCACGCCGATGACGGCCACCCCGAAGCCCATGCGCAGGCCGTTGACGGCCGGGCCGCGCATGGCGGGCAGGTAGATCTTCAGCGTCTTCTGCAGCGGCGTGGCGCGCAGGCTGGTGCCCACGCATTTCAGGATGAAGGGAATCTCGCGCATGCCGGCCGCCACCGCCAGCGCGACCGGAAAGAAGCACGACAGCGCGCCCAGGGCGACCTTCGAGCCCGGTCCCACGCCGAACCACAGGATCATCAGCGGAAAGAAGATGATCTTGGGCGTGGGCCCCAGGTAATACAGGTAGCGTTCGAAGGCGCGTTCCAGGATGCGGCTGCCGCCCAGCGCCATGCCGCAGGCCAGGCCCGCCAGCGCGCCGATCGCGGAGGCGGCCAGGACCTCGGCCAGCGTGATCCCGAGATTCCGGTAGAAATCGGGATCCAGCAGCAGTTGCGCCAGGCCGTGCGCGATGGCGGGCAGCCCCAGGACGACGTCCTCGTAGAACAGGCCGGACATGGCCAGCGCCTGCCAGCCCAGCAGCAGGACGGCGATGATGAGCGCGCGCAGCGCCAGGACGCGGCGGGGGGACACGCCCCCGCCCTTCAGCGGTTGGCGGGACTTAGCCATTTTTCCAGCGCCTCCAGGATCAGGAAGACCGCGATGCTGACCAGGACGACGAAGCCGATGGCCGCGTAGGTCCCCGGCAGGTCGTAGCGTTCCGCCAGCTCGTTGATGAGCGGCCCCAGGCCGCCGAAGTTGATCAGGAATTCCACCCCGACCACGTTGATGAGCGCGAAGATGAGCCCGATGCGCAGGCCCGAGAAGATGCCGGGCAGGGCGGCGGGGAACATGATCTTCCAGAACAGCGACCAGCCGTCCATGCGCAGGCTGCGGCCGACGTCGATGAGGGCGGGGCGCACCGACTGCAGGCCGTCGGTGGTCATGAGGATCACGGGCGGCAGGCCCGAGAGCACACCGATCACGATGATGGTCGAGGCGCTGCGCCCGAACATCACCAGAAAGAGCGGGTAGGCCAGCACGATGGGCGCGGCCGCCAGGGCCGCGATCCAGGAACCGATCGCGGCGCGCAGCAGGCGCGCCCGGTGCAGCAGGGCGCCCAGCGGCACGCCGATGCAGGCGACCAGGACGGCCGCCGTGCCGGCCTCGCTGCCGGTGATGAGGAAGCGGTGCAGCACGTTCTCCTGCGCGATGATGCGGCCGAAGGCGAGCGCGACGGCCGAGGGCTGCGGCACCAGGAAGGGATTGAGGACGGCGGAGCGGACCAGCAGCTCCACGACCGCCAGCAGCACGAGCAGCGCCGCCAGGCCGCCCAGTTCCGGACCGAACCGCATCCGGCCGGCGTCATGCCGACGCATGACCGGCTCCGTGCGCGGGCGCGCCTTCGGTTTCACGCATGCCGCGTCCGGCTTCCTCGCGCAGGTCGGCCCAGATCCGGGCGACGTAGTGGCCGAAGGCGTCGCCGCTCAGCATCTCGGAGGTCCTGGGGCGCGGCAGCTCGATGGGCAGGATGCGCTTGCAGCGCCCTGGCCGGTAGCTCATGATCAGGACCCGGTCCGACAGCTGGACTGCCTCGGCGATGTTGTGCGTGATGAGCAGCACGGTCTGCTGGAGCGTCGCCTGGATCTGCGACACCTTGTCGCCCAGCAGCAGGCGGGTCTGTTCGTCCAGGGCGGCGAAAGGCTCGTCCATGAGCAGCAGCTTGGGCTCGAAGACCAGGGTGCGGGCGATGGAGACGCGCTGGCGCATGCCGCCGGAAAGCTGCGCCGGGTAGCTGCGCTCGAAGCCCGACAGGCCCACCAGGTCGATGAAGTGCCGCGCCTTCTCCAGACGTTCGGCTTTGGCGATGCCCTGCAGTTCCAGCGGGAAGGCGACGTTCTCGATCACCGTGCGCCAGGGGAAGGTGGAGTCCTCCTGGAAGACCATGCCGATGGCCGGATGCGGGCCGCGGATTGCCTCGTTCTCGATGCGGATGGCGCCGGCGCTGGCCGGCAGCAGGCCTCCGATCATGCTGAACAGCGTGGATTTTCCGCAGCCCGAGGGACCGATGACGGATACGAATTCGCCGCGGCTCACGGACAGCGAGATGTCGCTGACCGCGTCGATCCGGCCGTCCGCGGTGTCGAAATGGCGGCTTACGCCGTCGACCGTGAGGATGGGCGCCTCCGCCGGCGTGCGCGGGGCGGTCTCGTCGGGCTGTCGCTGGGCAGTGTTCATGGCTCGGTCCGCTCCGGTTCGGTCAATGCGTTCATCATGGCCGGCGTGTAGCCGGAGGCGACCCGGACGTCGATGACGGCCACGCGGCCCTGGTCGAAATCCCGCAGGGCCTGGGCGCAGGCCAGCGCCAGGTCCTGCTCGGTTTCCACAGGCCCGTGGCCGGTCGCGCCTTGCGCGCGCGCCAGGCCCGCGATGTCCACCTCGGGGTCGGCGATGCGCTGGCCGATCCATTTATTGCCCACCGCCCGTCCGCGCGCCCGGGCGACGCGTTCCTGGTGCACCTCGTCGTTGAAGAAGGACTGGTTGTTGGCGACCACGCACAGCAGGGGGATGCGGTAGTGCGCGGCGGTCCACAAGGCAGTCGCCCCCATCAGGAAGTCGCCATCGCCGCAGATGCCCAGCGGCACGCGGGACGAGCCGCGCAGGGCCAGCGCCGCGCCCACGGTCAGCCCCGGGCCGGCACCCACGCCGCCGCCGCCGTCCGAACCGAGGAAGTCCAGGGGATGGTGGAAGGGCCACAGGGCGCCATCCCATCCCAGCGGCAGGTGGGCGAGCGACACGTCGCGGCCCGCAAGGCATTCGCGCAGGCCGCAAGCCAGCTGGGCCATGGAGAGCCGGCCGGCCTGCGCGGCGGCGGGCGCCCCGCGCGCCGGTGCGGACACCGTGGCGCCGGACGGGCGCGCCGGGGCCGGCAAGCCCAGGGCCTCGTTCAGGCTGGCAACCAGCAGATCCGGCTCGGCGCGGACATAGAGGTCCACCGCCGGCAAGGCCTGGTAGTCCATGCTCCAGCCCCGGTGCAGGGCGGAATCGACGGACACCTGGACGATCCGGGCCCGCGGCCTGCCGTCCGCGCAGGCCGCGCCCTGCAGGCCGGCCAGGTCCACCCAGTCCAGGCTGATGACGAGGTCGGCCTGCCGCAGCGCCTCGAGCGCCGCCGGGTCCGCATAGATGCCCGGCGAGCCGGCGTGCAGGGGGTGGTCGGTCGGGAACGCGGCGCCGAGCTTCAGATCCGTGATCACCCGGGCGCCGAGGCCCTCGGCCAGGCGCAGGCGCTGCGCCCAGGCCTGTTCATCGCGCGAGACGCGCCCCATCAGCAGCACGGGACGCTGCGAGCGGCCGACGAGCTGCGCGAGCTCGGCGACCTGGCGGGCGGACGCTCCCACGCGCGCCTCGGGCAGGAAATCGGCGGGGTCGGCCTGGGGCAGAGGCTGCGGCAGGGCCTGCTCCTGGACGTCCACGTCCAGGTTGACGTACACGGGTGCCTGGGGGGCCGACTCGCTCAGCCATTTGGCGCGGAACAGCGATTCGCGCGCGGCGGCGGGCGAGCCGGGCTGGTCGTCCCACTTGGTGAAGTGGCGGACCAGCGCGCCCTGGTCCCGTGCCGTGTGGATCCACTCGATCCAGGGGCGGCGCCTGGCGGCGTCCAGATAGCCGGTGGCGCCCAGCAGCAGCAGCGGCATGCGGTCGCACCAGGCATTGAAGACGGCCATCGTCGCGTGCATCAATCCGACGTTGGCGTGCACCGCCACGGCCATGGCCTTGCCCGTGACCTTGGCATAGCCGTGGGCCAGCGCCACCGCGTGTTCCTCGTGCAGGCACAGCAGCATCTGCGGCGTGCGGTTGCCCAGGTGATTGACCAGGCTGTCGTGCAGGCCGCGGAAGCTCGCGCCCGGATTCAAGGCGATGTAGGGAATGCCCAGCGCCGCCAGGGTTTCGGCAATCGCGTCGCTGCCGAACAGCGGCGGGCCGGCGGGCGGCGGGGCGGGACGCTCCTGGGGATTGAGGGCCTCGGGGACGGAGGGGGCGTGGGTCGCGGGATCGGCGGTCGTCATGGATCGGCGGTGTCTTTGTGGAGTGGGGTTGCGATGGCGGTCCGGGCGTGCGTTCTCAGTAGCGGATGTGGATGTTCTTGGTCTGCGTGAAGGCCAGCAGTTCGTCGAAGCATTCCTCCCGTCCGTTGCCGGACTGCTTGAAGCCGCCGTAGGGCGCCCCGAGGAAATGGCGGCCCACCTCGTTGATCCAGACGTAGCCCGCCTGGACGCGGGGCGAGACCGCCAGCGCCGTGGCGAGGTCACGGGTCCAGAGCGAGCAGGTCAGGCCGTAGTCCAGGGCGTTGACGGCGGCCAGCATGTCCTCGGCGTCCGTCCAGCGCAGGAACGCCAGCACCGGTCCGAAGATCTCCTCGCGGGCGATGCGCATCGACGGCCGGACCCCGGTGAAGAGGGCGGGTTCGATGAAGTAGCCCTGGGCCAGCTCGGGCTGCCGGGGGACCGCGCCGCCGTAGCTCAGCGTCGCGCCTTCGTCGCAGCCGATCCGGATGTAGTCCAGGATGCGCTGATGCTGCTCGGCGCTGACGATGGCGCCCATGGTGGTGTCGGGATCCTGCGGCAACCCCGGCCGGAAGGCGGCGAGCCGGTCGCGCACCAGGTCGGCGACCCGGTCGTGGATGGAATCGTGCAGGAAGACCCGGCTGGTGGATCCGCAGGACTGGCCGCACCAGGCGAAATTCATGCCCTGGACGATGGCGTCGGCCATCGCGGGCAGGTCCGCATCGGGAAACCCGATCAGGGCGTTCTTTCCGCCCAGCTCCAACAGCACCGGCTTGAGCGTGTCGGCGGCCATCTTCATCACCGCGCGGCCGGCGGCCACGCTGCCGATGAGGCCGATCTTGGCGACGCGGGGGTGCCGCACCAGCGCCTCGCCGGTCTCCTTGCCGCGGCCGGTCACGACGTTGAAGACGCCGGGCGGGAACAGGTCGCCCACCAGTTCCGCCAGCCGCAGCGTGGACAGCGGCGCCTGCTCGGGCGGCTTGATGATCACGGTGTTGCCGGCGGCCAGCGGCGCCGCCATCTTGGCCGCCGAGAACATGAACGGATGGTTGAAGGCGCCGATCCGCCCGACGACGCCCAGCGGCTCGCGCAGCGTGTAGTTCAAGCGCCCAGGCCCCATCGGGATGGTTTCCCCCTTGGCCTCGGTGACCAGGCCGGCAAAGAATTCCAGTTGCGATGCGGCGTTCTCCACGTCCCCCTTCATGGGTGCGATGGCGTTGCCGCAGTCCAAAGCGTCGATGAGCGCCAGGTCCTCGCCGTGTTTCCGGATCCGGGCCGCCGCCTGGCGCAGGCAGGCGGCGCGGTCCGCGGGATGCGTGTCGCGCCAGGCGGCAAAGGCCCGGTCCGCCGCCTGTACGGCGGCATCGACGTCGGCGTCGGAGGCGTCGGCGCAGGTTCCCAGGGATCGTCCGTCCGCGGGGCTGAAGCTTTCCCAGCACGCGCCGCCGCCCGCGGGATGCCAGGCGCCGCCGTAGAACAGCTCGCGATGCGCGGGCAGTACCGGGGGGAGGATGGCGGGGGCGGGCGTCAACGTGCTTTCCATGGAACCGACCTCAGGGCGTCTCGGATGGGTCCCATGTTAAGAAGGGGTGGGGTGGGCGTCCAGAACGGCTTTTCTTGCGCTGCCCAAAGAATTTCGTATGGCTCGTGCTATATTGGCCTCACGCCTTCGCGAGGCGGTCCGTGGCCGTATGTTCCGATCCGATTCGTTCAGGAGGCCGTCATCACTCTGCGCCAACTCCGCTACTTCACCCGTGTCGTCGAGGCCGGCAGCATCTCGCGGGCCGCCCACCAGCTCTACGTCGCACAGCCCGCCCTGGGCTCGCAGATCCGCCTGCTCGAAGAAGAACTCGACGTCGCGCTGCTGGAGCGCCATTCCAGGGGTGTCCGCACCACCCCGGCGGGAGAACTCCTGTACCGCAAGGCCCTGCCCATCCTCCAGGACCTCGAATCCGCCCGCCGGGACGTGATGGCGCTGGCGGACGTCAAGCCCGAGCACCTGGTGTTCGGCGTCACGCCCGGCATCGCGAACGTGCTGGGCAGCGGCCTGCTGATGCATGCCCGGGAGACCCTGCCCACGGTACACCTGAGCCTGGTCGAGGAGATGAGCTACGCCCTGGCGGGCGCGGTGGAGCGCGGCGACGTCGACCTGGCGCTGGCCTACGAGGTCGGCGACTGCCCGGGGCTGCACAGCGTCGAGCTGCTCCAGGAAGAACTCGTATTCGTCGCCTCGCCCCGGTCGTCCGCGGGGATGTTCAGCCCCGGGACGGCGTCGATTCCGCTGGCGCAGGCCATCGCCCATCCGCTGGTCATGGCCGAGGGCCGCGATCCCTTGCGCAAGCTGATCGAGGCCCAGGCGCGCCGCCTCGGATGCCCCTTCAACCTCGCCTTCGAGGCGTCGTCCATCTCCACGATGAAAGGCATCATCGCGCACGGCGGGGCGGCGGGCATCCTGCCCCGGGGCACGGTCATGGCCGAATTGCAGTCGGGCGAATTCGAGATGCGCCGCATCGTCCGCCCCACGGTGTGCCGCGTGCTGTACCTGATCGAGCGCGCCGGGCGGCAGCCCTTGCGCACCGAGTCCGCCGTCCGGCAGTTCATCGAGGCCATGGTCGACCGTTTCGCGCGGGATCAGGGCGACCTGATCCACGCGCGCCGGACGGTCGCGCTCGCCTGAGGGTTGCGGGCATCGAATTGAATACAATGGGGAATTCGATTTCCCCTTTTTCTTTTTCGTCCCCTCACCATGCTAGATACCAATCTGCTGCGCAAGGACCTGGACCGCGTCGTGCGCGCCCTGGCCCGTCGTGGCCTGAGCTTCGACACCGACCGCTACCACGCCCTGGAGGCCCGCCGCAAGGCGGTCCAGGTGCAGACCGAGGAACTGCAGGCCCGGCGCAATGCGCTGGCCAAGCAGATCGGCCAGCTCAAGTCCCGCGGCGAGGACGCCTCGGCGGTGCTGGCGGAATCCCAGGCCATCCCGGACCGGTTGCGGGCGCTGGAACAGGACCTGAACGCGGTGCAGCAGGAGTTGTCGCAGTGGCTGATGACGATCCCCAACCTGCCCGACGACAGCGTGCCCGACGGCACGTCCGAGGCCGACAATGTCGAGGTGCGCCGCTGGCTGCCGGGCGCAGCCGGGCCTGACGGCAATCCCGCCGGCCTGGGTTTCGAGCCGCGCGACCACGTCGCCCTGGCCGAGCCCCTGGGCCTGGACTTCGAGGCGGCGCGTTCGCTGGTGGGCGCCCGCTTCATGATGCTGCGCGGCCCCATGGCCCGCCTGCACCGCGCCCTGGCGCAGTTCATGCTGGATCTGCAGACGGGCGAGCACGGCTACCAGGAATGCTATACGCCCTACATCGTCAACGGTTCCACGCTGTACGGCACGGGCCAGCTGCCGAAATTCAAGGACGACATGTTCTGGGTGACCAAGGGCGGCCAGGGCAGCACGCCCGAGGACGAGGGCCAGACCGAGGACCTCTACCTGATCTCGACGGCGGAGATCCCCCTGACCGGCACGGTGCGCGAACGCATCCTGGACGCCCAGGACCTGCCGCTGCGGCTCACCGCGCATACGCCGTGCTTCCGGTCCGAGGCGGGCAGCGGCGGGCGCGACCTGCGCGGCCTGATCCGCCAGCATCAGTTCGACAAGGTCGAGATGGTGCAGATCGTGCATCCGGACCAGTCCTGGCAGGCCCTGGACGAGATGGTCGGCCATGCCGAGCACGTGCTGCAGGCCCTGGGCCTGCCGTACCGGGTGGTGCTGCTGTGCGCGGGCGACATGGGTTTCGGTTCGGCCAAGACCTACGACCTCGAGGTCTGGCTGCCCGCCCAGAACACCTGGCGCGAGATCTCGTCGGTCTCCAACTGCCTGGATTTCCAGGCCCGCCGCCTGCAGGGGCGTTTCCGCCCCGAAGGCCCCAAGGCCAGGCCCGAATATCTGCACACTCTGAACGGGTCCGGGCTGGCCGTGGGCCGCGCCATGGTCGCCGTGCTGGAAAACTACCAGCAAGCCGACGGCAGCATCGTCGTGCCGCCGGTCTTGCGTCCCTATATGGGCGGTCTGGAACGCCTGGGCGCGTAGACGCCGGATGCCGGCCGGCGCTCCCGGCCGCCTACGAGGTCTTGCGGGGCTTGGGCCCGCGATAGTGCGGCATGCCGGCGGGACGCGGAGGCTCCGCGTCGGCGTCCTTGCCCGGTGCGTCTGGCGTGGCGCCGATGCGGGTGATCAAGACCAGGCAGCCCACCCAGAACAGCAGGGTCAGCGCCGTGGCCAGCAAGCCATGAAAGCTGCCATAGCCGGTCGCGGGCGAGGCGTGGATGCCGAAGGTCTCGGCAATGAAGGGAATATGGCCCAGGCCTTCGACCATCAGCCGGCCAGGCAGTGAGAACGCCCATTTCAGGGCCTCGACGGCCTCCCATCCAGCGACCGAACCGTCGCTGTCGAGATCGAGCACGAAATGCAGGGCTTGGATGTTCATGGCGGACCTCCGGCTGCGTCTATGCCTGGATCCAATATAGGCCAGATGGCCGAGGCGGGCAATGGCGTCCGGGCCGATCCCCGCAGCTCACGGTCTCCGCCCCGCGCCGGCGGCCCGCCGGGATTCATGCTATGATGCGCGACTCGACTCGCAATGCGTCGTACCCGGAGAGGTGGCAGAGTGGTCGAATGTACCTGACTCGAAATCAGGCGTACGGTTTCCCCGTACCGTGGGTTCGAATCCCACCCTCTCCGCCAGATATCCCCTGTAAGTCATCGATTACAGGGGATTTTCTTTGTCTGGATGATTTGTTGACCTGCATCCAGCCCCACATACGTATAGAGTTCGCGGCTGTTGTGATCTGGCGACATAGCAGACGTATTGCTCCTGCGGTGTGTCCAAAGATGGACGCATCTTCCGGGCTGGATTGGCCCGCTGTCACCCGCTAGTGGCTGCGCCCTGCCGGGCGCACCATGAAAAAGGCCCGCCGAAGCGGGCTTAGGATAAGACCGACTTGTTTGCGTGTAGTGATGCTATACACTACACGAATGATCAAGACTTTCCGACACAAAGGCCTGCAGGCCTTCTTCGAGACGGGATCAAAGGCCGGCATCCAGGCCAAGCACGTAGCACGGCTGCACGTGCAACTGACGTGCCCTCAACGCAGCAATCGACCCTCAAGACATGAACGCTCCCGGGTGGAAGCTGCATTTTGAGGGTGTGGACGCCATCCTGGTGGATTACCAGGACTATCACTAGGAGAACATCATGCGTATGCACAACCCAGCACACCCAGGCCTGGCACTGCGCGAATTCCTGGGCGATCTGACCGTCACGGAAGCGGCAGAACGCCTGGGCGTCACCCGTACCGCCCTGTCCCGCATCCTCAACGGCTCAGCCGGCATCTCGGCAGACATGGCCTTGCGCCTTCGTGATGCCCTGGGAACCAGCGCCGAAATGTGGGTCAACATGCAGGCTCAGTACGATTTGTGGCAGGCCGAGCAAAAGCCTCGTCCTGCCGTTATGTCCTTTCGAGAGCCGGCGCATGCGTGAAAATAGCCGCCCGCGTACTGATCGCCTCGTATTCGCAGAATGACATGTCTGCATTGAAGTGCGCCTCTGTGGCGTCCTCCTTGTACCAGCGAATTACCTTAACAATGCCGAATCCTTGATTTCGGGGGGGGGGGAGGGGTTTATTGTCCTTTCCCGTATCTGCAAGGGCGGATGACGTACTGGTTCCGCCCGGACTGCTTGGCCTCGTACAGCGCTTCGTCGCTGGCCTTCAGCAACACTGCGGGAAAGATGCTCACATCCGACTTGAAGACCACGCAGCCGCAGCTGATGGTCAGGTAGCCCGTCGGGGAATCGGTGTGGGGGATGGCCAGATCCGTGATGGCCGCCCGGAAGCGCGCCAGTACCGGCTCCGGATCGGCGATCCCCGGCAGCACGAAGGCGAATTCCTCGCCGCCATAGCGGGCGACGAAATCGAACTGCCGGGCCGCGGACTGCAGCGCGGCCGCCACTTTGCTGAGGGCCGCATCCCCCGCGGGGTGGCCGTAGTGGTCGTTGTAGGACTTGAAATGGTCGACGTCGACCATGCCGACGCACAGCGGCTCGCCGGTCTCGCTGGCGCGCAGGCAGATGCGCGCCAGCTCGCTGTCCAGATGGCGGCGGTTGGCGATGCCGGTCAGGGGATCTTCCAGGCTCTGGCGGGCTAGCGACTCCTTTTCCTCTTCCAGTGCCCGGTTGGCGTCTTGCAGGGCCAGTTCGCCGCGCCGCGCATCGGTGACGTCCAGGATGAATCCGACGGCACGCGTGGCGCAGCCCTCCGCGTCCTGGAACAGGCAGGCGGCGGATCGGACCCAACGGATGTCGCCGTTGGGGCGGATGATCCGGAAGGCGATCGCGTAGTCGTTTTCCGACGCGACCAGTTCGGCGGCCGTCTGCCTGACCTCGGTCGCGCGCTCCACGTCCTCGGGATGGATCCAGGGGCGGAAGTCGGCGATGGTGCGGACGGGATCCGCCGGGTCGCGGCCCATGATGCGGTACCAGGTTTCATCGCAGCGCAGCGCGTCGCGCTGGATGTCGTAGTCCCAGATGCCCAGGCCGCCGACCCGGACCGCGGCCGCCAGTCGCTCCTGGCTGACGCGCAGCGACTCCAGCGCCTCGCGTTCGGCGGTGACCTCGCGGGACACGCACAGGATCGCCGTGGGCTGGCCGGCGGCGTTCATGACCGGCGTCAGCATATTGTCCCAGTGCTGCGTCTTCTGGCCTGCCAGCACGCTTCGGCCGGGAAAGCGCGCGAACCGCCCGGCGCGGGCCTCGGCAAGCGCTTTTTCCCCGTCGGGCCAGACGTCCTGCGGCAGCAGCGGCAGCCACGGCATGCCGAAGCTCGAATCCTCCGGCACGTCGAGCGCCTGGCACCCGGCCTTGTTCAGATGGATCAGGGTGCCGTCGAGCGCGATCAGCTTGATGCAGTCCACGCTGATGTTCAGCATGTCCGTCTGGATCGACGCCCGCGTCTGCAATTCGGTCTCTCTGCGCTTGATCTCCTGGATGTCGGTGCCCAGGCACAGCCAGCGGAGATCCTCTTCCCCGGCATCGTCCAGAGGCTGCAGGCTGAGCAGGAACCAGCGCGCCGTGCCTGTGCCGTCCGCGATGCGGCATTCGAACTCCGTCCGGCGCCCCGTCAGGGTCGCCGTGTGGAAATGCGTCAGTCCCGCATGGCGGTCTTCCGGGCAGAGCAGTTGCGCCCAGGGCAGGCAGGCATCGGGGCATGTGGTCGGACAGGCCTGGCGGCGCCAGGCGGTGTTCAGGGACACGACCGCGCCGGCCGTGTTGAGCAGACAGGCCGGGGATTGCAGGAGATCGATCAGTGCGTGCGGGTTGCCCGTCCGTCGCTGCGCCGCGTCGGCAGGGGCCGCATCGGGGCGGGACTTCGGAATCGACGGCGTTTGCGGGATGTGCCCCTTGTTGTCCTGGACTGTCATGACCGTTCTCCGCGAAAGCGGTTGCGGGTCTGGAGTCCCCGGATGCAGCGGATCCCAGATCCGAACACAGATATCCGGCGCCGGTCTTTCAGCGGGGGCGGTGCCACAGGAGGCGGCACGGGGCCACCTGGACTGTGAAGAACGGTAGCCACCATTCATTGTAGCATTTCGATGGATTTGGTCGGGCCGCCCCTGCCTATTGTCCAATGAACCCGGGCGCCACCATCGCCTGCCTATCGCGGCCCGTGGCCCGCCAGGCGCCGCGGCACCAGCATGACCGCTGCCAGCATCAGCACGGCGACCCCGATCATGCCCACGTAGACCTGGTGCGTGGCGGCGTCGAACGCCGCCAGCAGGAACTGCCGGGTGGCGGAAGCCGACGGGTCCGTCTGCAGCGCCGTCATCACGTCGTTGACGCCCGGCAACCGCCCGGCCAGGGCGGCGGGCGCCGTGTCCAGCGTGTGCCGCATGGCATTGTTGAACAGCGCGCCCACCACGGCGGCGCCCAGGCTCTGGCCCAGGTAGCGCGACCACATATTGGCGCTCGTCGCCACACCGCGCTGGTTCCAGGGCACGACGGACTGCACGCCGACCAGCAGGGGCGTCGACAGCATGCCGAATCCCGCCCCCAGCAGGATCTGGTCGGCCGTCACCAGCCAGATGGCGGGCTCGGGGGGCAGCAGCGCGAAGCCCAGCACGCCCAGCAGGATCAGGACGCCGCCCGCGAATGCGGTGTCCCGGAAGCCCAGGCGCAGGTACAGGCGGCCCGACCAGGCGGCGGCGCTGACCCAGCCCAGGCTCATGCTGGCCAGGACCAGGCCCGCGCTGATCGGGTCCAGGCCCATGACGGACTGCGCGAAGACGGGCAGGTAGGTGCCCGGCGCCATCATGATCAGCCCCATGCCGAGCACGCCCAGGTTGGACCCCACCATCGCGCGGTTGCGCCAGACCCAGCCGGGCATGACCGGCTCGGCGGCCGCGCGCTCGCGCACGACGGTCGCCGCGGTCAGCAGGCCTGCGGCGGCGAAGGTGGCGATGCTGGGGGCCGACAGCCAGGCCCAGGCGTTGCCGCCCTGCAGCAGGCCGAAGACGCCGGCCGTCCCGGCCAGCATCATCAGGGCCGCGCCGGCATAGTCGATGGCGGGACGGCGGCTGGGGGCCGGCTCGTGCAGGTAGCGGGCGATCAGGCCGATGGCGGCCAGGCCGATCGGCAGGTTGATCAGGAAGACCCAGCGCCAGGTGGCGTACTCGGCGAAGGCTCCGCCCAGGGTCGGCCCGACGATGGCGGCAATGCCCCAGACACTGGACAGCCAGCCCTGGATCCGGCCCCGTTCGCGCGTGGAATACAGGTCGCCGGCCAGGGTGTTGACGGTGGCCATGATGGACCCGGCGCCCACGCCCTGCAGCGCGCGAAAGGCGATCAGCGGGATCATGCCCCAGGCCAGCGCGCAGGCCGCCGAGCCCAGCAGGAACAGCGCGGATCCGCCGATGAGGACCGGCTTGCGGCCCACCAGGTCGGCCAGCTTGCCGTAGATCGGGATGGTGACGGTCTGCGCCAGCAGGTAGACCGAGAACAGCCAGGTGAAGCGGTCGAAGCCGCCCAGGTCGCCGACGATCTGCGGCACCACGGTCGCCACGATGGTGATGTCCATCGCGGCGAGCGACATGGCCAGCATCAGCGCCGCCAGGATCCAGCCGCGGTGCGCGACCGGACGGACTTCGTCGGGTCGTTCGTGGGGGGAATCCGGGTTCTCGTGGGGAATCGCGTTCATAATGGCGGCTGTGCGGCGGGCTGCTGTCTCGGCCCATGCAGAATACAGGAATCACTGATGACTGACCCAATTCCAGCGCCCGTGCCCGGACACGGGGAATACAAGATCCCGGGCGGCAAGCTCGTGGTGGTCGATCTGCGGGTGGCCGACGGCCGCCTGGCGGACGTGCGCCTGTCGGGGGATTTTTTCCTCGAGCCGCCCGAGACGCTGGACGCCATCAACGCCGCCCTCGAAGGTCTGCCCGCCCAGGCCGATGAATCGCAGCTGATCGCGGCCGTCCAGGGCGCGCTGGGCACCGGCGTGCAGATGTTCGGCCTGACGCCCGAGGGCATCGCCGTCGTGATCCGGAGGGCGCTGGCATGAGCGCCCCGGTTTCCCGCAGCCAATGGACGGATTTCGACTGGCAGCTGGTCCACCCCGCGCCGCTGATGCCGCTGCAGCACATGGCGCTCGACCAGGTGCTGCTGGATGAGGTCGCCGCGGGCCGGCGGGCGCCGACTCTGCGCATCTGGGAATGGGCCGCGCCGGCCGTCGTGATCGGCATTTTCCAGTCGCTTCGCAACGAGGTGGACGCGCAGGCGGCGGAGCGCCATGGGATCCAGGTGGTGCGCCGCATCAGCGGCGGCGGCGCGATGTTCGTCGAGCCCGGCAACACCATCACCTATTCGTTGTATGCGCCGCTGTCGCTGGTGGAGGGCATGAGCTTTCGCGACGCGTATGCCTATATGGACGAGTTCGTGCTGCGGGCGCTGGGAGACCTGGGCATCGAGGCCTGGTACCAGCCGCTGAACGACATCACTTCCGCCGGCGGCAAGATCGGCGGCGCCGCCCAGGCGCGGCGCGGCAATGCCGTCCTGCACCACGTGACGATGGCCTACGACATCGATGCCGCGAAGATGGTGCAGGTGCTGCGCATCGGCCGTGAAAAACTGTCGGACAAGGGCACGACCTCGGCCGCCAAGCGTGTGGACCCCCTGCGCAGCCAGACCGGCCTGGCGCGCGAGCGCATCATCGAGCGCATGCTGGATACCTTCCGCCAGCGCAACGGCCTGCGGGCCGGCGCGCTGACGGAGGCGGAACTGGACGCCGCCCGGCGCCTGATCGAGGAAAAATTCGGCACGGCCCAATGGCTGTCCAAAGTGCCCTAGCCGCGCGGCGCCGCGTGCCCGAGGCGCCTCAGGCCGGGTCCTTGTGCAGGTCGTGGAGCGTCTGCAGCGCCAGGTTGGAGTGCGCGTAGGCGCCGCCGGCGCGCATTTCGGCGGCCACCCAGATGGCCTCCATGATTTCCGCCTCGCTGGCGCCCGCCCGGGAGGCCCCCTCGGTATGCCCCTTGATGCAGTACGGACACTGGGTGACGTGGGCCACGGCGACTGCGATCAGCTGCTTGGTCCGGGCGTCCAGGGCGCCGGGCGCGAACACCGCCTTGCTGAAGGCCCTGAAGGCGGCCAGCGGCTCCGGCGCCAGTTCGGCGCGGCGCTTGGCGAGATCGGCGGTGGGTTGCGGGTACAGAGGGGAATCCATGGGGGCTCCTGAAGCGGTGATCGATGGCCCATGATAGATCCGGGGGCGGCGCGCGGCCAGCGAGCCCCTGCCGGCGACAGGGCCTCGCGTCTCAGCCGGCGAATCCACCGGCGTCGAGGAACGCCTGCTCCTCGGCCGTGGTCCGGCGCCCCAGCGCGGCATTGCGGTGCGGGAAGCGCCCGAACCGCGCGATGATGTCGTGGTGCACCTGCGCCCAGTGCATGTTGTCGGGGGCATGCTGCCGGTAGACCGCCAGGGCCTCCTCCTGGACGGCGAGGTCTTCGGCATGCATGAAGGGCAGGCAGACGAAGTTGCGCAGGTCCGCCTCGATCCGGTCCAGGAAGCCGAGGCTGCGGCGTGCATAGGCGAGGGCCAGCCCGTCGGTGGCGAACATGTGGCCGGAACCCCGGAAGGCATTGCGCGGATACTGGTCCAGCAGCAGGATGAGGGCCAGGGCGGATTCGGGCTGCTCCAGCCAGCCCTCGAGCTCCTGGCGCGCCGCGGCATGGTGGGCGTCCTGGAACTGGCTGCGAAACGCCGCATCGAATGCGTCACTCTTCGCGAACCATTTCGCCGGCCCGGCGTCTTTCCAGAAATCCACCATGGCGCGGGCTGCGGGATCGATATCGGGGGTGTCCCGGCCGGCAGAGTGCATGACGTTCTCCTCAGAGCAGTTCGCGGCGCAGGTCCGCTGCGGATTTGGGCGACAGCAGCCCGGGCGGCACGTCGAAGACGGTGCGGGCGCCGGTCTGGCCGGCGGCCTTCATGCGCCAGGCTGCGCGGGCGTAGGCGACCAGCACGCTGGATGTGAAGCCCGGATTGCTGGCGAGCTTCAGGGAATACTCCATCACCTGCCGGTCGCCGGCGCCGGACTGGCCGCTGCGGATCACGAAGCCGCCGTGGGGCATGCCGGCGTGTTCCCGCCGCAAGGTTTCCTCGTCGATGAAATGCACGGTCGTGTCATAGTCGGCGAAATAATCCGGCATGGTGACGATGGCCTGCTCGACCTCGCGGGCATCCGCGCCCGGCTGCAGGACGACGAAGCACTCCCGGGTGTGTTTCTCGCGGGTGCTCAGCCGCGGCTGGCCGCCTGCGCGGACCTGCTCGACCGCCGCGGGGACGGGCAGGGTGTACTGCACGCCGGCCGCCACGCCGGGCACCCGGCGGATGGCGTCGGAATGTCCCTGGCTGAGGCCCTTGCCCCAGAATGTGTAGGTGGCGCCGGTCGGCAGGATGGCTTCGCCCATCAGGCGGTTGATCGAGAACAGGCCGGGATCCCAGCCGACGGCCAGGATGGAGAGATTGCCGTGCGCCCGGGCGACCGCGTCGACCGCCTCGAAATAATCCGGGATGCGGGCATGCGTGTCGTAGCTGTCGATGGTGGTGAACCACCGGGCGAGTTGCGGCCCCTGGACCGGCAGATCGTCCTTGGACCCCCCGCACAGGATCAGTACGTCGATGTCGTCGCGGTGGGCCTCGGCCTCGGCCAGCGGCCATACCGGGACGCCGGGGTCGCCGGCCAGCGGCAGCGCCGCCGGATCGCGCCGCGTGAAGATGCCGGCCAGCCGCATGTCGGGATGCTGCGCGATGGCCGACTGGGCGCCGCGCCCCAGGTTGCCGTAGCCGGCGATGCCGATGCGTATGGGGGATGAAGCCATGAGATTCCTTTCTTGTCTTTGTCTGAAGGGGTGGACGGCATTCCGCGGCCGCGCTTCAATTGTATCGGCTTGGGGCGGGGCGCCATCGGCCAGGTGCTAGAATGGCGGCCTTTTCGAGCCGGATGCGGCTCACGGAGTTCCTCATGGCGTCTTCTGCCTCCAAATCCCATCCGCTTCTGCAGTTCGTCAGCAATGGCAGCCTGGTGGCGCAGATCCTCATCGGCCTGGCGGCCGGCATCGCGCTGGCCTATGCGTCCCCAGGATCCGCCCGGGCGGTCGGGCTGCTGGGCGGGCTCTTCGTCACCGCGCTGAAATCCATTGCACCGCTGCTGGTGTTCGTGCTGGTCGCGGCCTCGATCGCCAATCACCAGAAGGGCGCCCAGACGCGGTTGGGGCCGGTGCTGGTGCTGTACCTGGCCGGCACCTTCGCCGCGGCGCTGGTGGCGGTGGTCGCCAGCTTTCTCTTTCCGTTGACCATCCAGCTGCAGCTGGACGAGGCCGCACTGAACCCGCCCAGCGGCGTGCTCGAGGTGCTGCGCAATCTGCTGCTGAGCGTGGTCGACAACCCGGTGCATGCCCTGCTGGAGGCCAACTACATCGGCATCCTGGCGTGGGCGGTGGGGCTGGGCCTGGCCCTGCGCCAGGCGCATGGCGCCACCAAGAACGTCATGGCGGATCTGTCGCTGGGCCTGTCCTTCATCGTGCGCATCGTGATCCGGATGGCCCCCGTCGGCATCTTCGGCCTGGTGGCCTCGACCATCGCCGAGACCGGATTCGGCGCCCTGCTGGACTATGCCCGCCTGCTGGCGGTGCTGCTGGGCTGCATGGCCTTCGTCGCGCTGGTGATCAACCCGCTGATCGTCTTCTGGCGCATCCGCTCCAACCCGTATCCGCTGGTCTTCACCTGCCTGCGCGAGTCCGGCGTGACGGCGTTCTTCACCCGCAGTTCCGCGGCCAACATCCCGGTCAACATGGCCTTGTGCGAAAAACTGGGCCTTGAGAAGGACACCTATTCCGTGTCCATCCCCCTGGGGGCGACCATCAACATGGCGGGCGCGGCGGTCACCATCACGGTGCTGACCCTGGCGGCGGTGAATACGCTGGGGGTGTCGGTGGACCTGTTCACGGCCTTGCTGCTCAGCGTCGTGGCTGCGGTGTGCGCCTGCGGGGCCTCGGGGGTCGCGGGGGGCTCGCTGCTGCTGATCCCGGTGGCCTGCAGCCTGTTCGGGATCTCCAACGATCTGGCGATGCAGGTCGTCGGCGTCGGCTTCATCATCGGGGTGCTGCAGGATTCGGCCGAGACCGCCCTGAATTCCTCGACCGACGTGCTGTTTACGGCTGCGGGATCGTACCGCCGTCCTGCCATCGCTGAATGATCGGCCAGAGGTCCGCCGGCTGGCGGGCGATGGCGTCGGCCAGCCAGGTGGCCGGATCGGCCAGCGAGCAATAGCCGTAGGCGGCGGCCACGGTGGCCATGCCGGCCGCCTTGCCCGCCACGATGTCGCGTTCGTCGTCGCCGACGTACAGGCACTGGCCGGGCGCAAAGCCGGTCTGGCGGGCCGCATGCAGCAGGGGTTCGGGGTGCGGCTTGGTATGGGGAGTGGTATCGCCGCCCACCGTGATGCGGCAGCGCGATTCCAGGCCCAGGTGGCGCACGATGGGCACGGCCAGCGATTCCACCTTGTTGGTGACGATGCCCCACGGCACGTCCGCCCCGGTCAGCTGGTCCAGCAGCTCGGCGACGCCCGGAAACAGTTGCGTGTGCACCAGCATCGCATCGGCGTAGTCCTGCAGGAACCGCTGGCGCGTCTGCTCGTACTCCTCGGTGCCCGGGCTGAGATCGAGGGCGGCCTTGAGCAGGCCGCGCGCGCCATGCGAGGCATAGGGCCTCAGGGCGTCGTAGGGCAGGGGGGCCAGGCCCCGGTAGGCGCGCTGGCGGTTGGCGGCCGCCGCCAGGTCGGGGGCGGTGTCGGCCAGGGTGCCATCGAAATCGAACAGGATCAGGTGTTGCGGCATGGCGCTCAGTCCGGGCGGCGCGCGGCCATCATGTAGTTCACCCCGGTGTCGGGGCTGAGCCGGTACAGCCGGGTCAGCGGCTGGTATTCCAGGCCGCTCAGGGCGACGACGTCCAGGCCGGCTGCGCGCACGGCGGCCGCCAGCTCGCTGGGCGTGATGAACTGCTCGTAGCTGTGGGTGCCGCGCGGCACCATGCGCAGCACGTGTTCCGCCGCCACGATGGCCAGCAGGAAGGATTTCGGATTGCGGTTCAGGGTCGAGAAGCAGACCAGCCCGCCGGGACGCACCAGCTGGCCGCAGGCGGCCACGATGGCGGCCGGATCGGGCACGTGCTCGAGCAGTTCCATGCAGGTGACGAGGTCGAACTGGCCGGCTTGCTGCGTGGCGTAGTCCTCGGCGCTGACGCATTCGTACTGGACGCGCACGCCCGATTCGTGGCCGTGCAGGCGCGCGACCTGCAGCGATGCCTTGGCCAGGTCGATGCCGGTCACCTGGGCGCCTTCGGCGGCCATGGCTTCGCTCAGCAGGCCCCCGCCGCAGCCGACGTCCAGCACGCGCTGTCCCGCCAGGGCGCCGGCCTGGCCGCGGATCCAGTCCAGACGCAGCGGATTGATGTCGTGCAGCGTCTTCAGCTCGCCCTGGGGATCCCACCAGCTGGAGGCCAGTGCGCTGAATTTGTCGAGTTCGGCCGGGTTGGCGTTGGCAGTGTGCATGGCGTTCGGATTCCGGAAATGAACAAGGCCCCGCGTGGGCGGGGCCTTGGGTCCCGCCGCACGCAAGGTGCGGCGGCTCGTGCGGCCTGCGGATTACTTGCGGGTACCGACGATTTCGATTTCCACGCGGCGGTTCTTGGCGCGACCTTCGCGGGTCTTGTTGGAAGCCACGGGTTGCAGTTCGCCCTTGCCTTCGGCGTAGATGCGGTCAGCCGGCACGCCCTTGCTGATCAGGTATTGCTTGACCGAATTGGCGCGACGCTCGGAGAGCTTCTGGTTGTAGGCTTCGGTGCCGATGGAATCGGTGTGACCGACGGCGATGATGGTTTCCAGATTGATGGTGCCGGCTTGCTGGGCGACCTGATCCAGAACCTGCTTGCCTTCGGGCTTGATGGTGGACTTGTCGAAGTCGAAGAAGGTGTCGGCGTTCAGCACGACCTTGCTGGCGGTCGGGGCGACGACGGGCGCTTCGGCGACAGGCTTGCCGCAGCCTTCGGCAGCGGTGGCCGGAGTCCAGAATGCATCGCGCCAGCAGTTTTGGCCGCTCGCATCCTTCCACACGTGGCCGTCAACGTTGGTCCAGTTGTCGTGAGCCGACGCGGTACCAACGGCAGCCATGGCAGCAATGGCGAGTCCAATAGCGATTTTGGAGGGTTTATTCATGTTTCTCCTCGTTTGAGCATGATGCTTGAAAGTGACCGCAGCGAACCCCCGCCGCATATCGAAAGAACGATTCCAGTATAGCAATGTCCAGTTGGAAAACTATGAATTGCGCTGGGTTTGGTGCGTGTTAGCCGAAATCTTAAGGCATTTTCTCCGCTGCGGTTAAGTCTTGGTCCGCTTGTCCGCCACTCTGGGGGCCATTTCTTCCGGCCCGGGCGCCTGGCTGTGGGATTTTTGCAACGTGGGGACGGCGCGACCGCGGCGGGCGGGGAAGCGGCATGCGGGGGCGGCCCCCCCGCTCGCCGGCAGGGGCCAATGATAGAATCACCGATTGCTTCGGGCTGTTTCACGCCTATCGGTTTCGGACATATACATGGAATCCTTCGCCAAAGAGACCCTGCCCATTTCGCTGGAAGACGAAATGCGGCGCAGTTACCTGGATTACGCCATGAGCGTGATCGTGGGCCGCGCCCTGCCCGATGTGCGCGATGGGCTGAAGCCCGTGCACCGGCGTGTCCTTTTCGCCATGCACGAGTTGAACAATGACTGGAACCGTGCCTACAAGAAATCCGCGCGCATCGTCGGGGACGTGATCGGTAAATATCACCCCCACGGCGATTCCGCCGTCTACGACACCATCGTGCGCATGGCCCAGGACTTCTCCCTGCGCTACATGCTGGTCGACGGCCAGGGCAACTTCGGCTCCATCGACGGCGACAACGCCGCCGCCATGCGGTACACCGAGGTCCGCCTGGCCAAGATCGCCCACGAGCTCCTGGCCGACATCGACCAGGACACGGTGGACTTCGGCCCCAACTACGACGGCAGCGAACAGGAACCGCTGCTGCTGCCTTCGCGCCTGCCCAATCTGCTGGTCAACGGCAGCGCCGGCATCGCCGTGGGCATGGCGACCAACATCCCGCCCCACAATCTGTCCGAGGTCGTCGAGGGCTGCCTGTATTGCCTGCGCAATCCCGACTGCACCATCGACGAGCTCATCGAACGCATTCCCGCGCCCGACTTTCCCACCGGCGGCATCATCTACGGCATGTCGGGCGTGCGCGAGGGCTACCGCACCGGGCGCGGACGCGTCATCATGCGCGCCAAGGCGCACTTCGAGGACCTGCCGCACGGCAACCGCCAGGCCATCGTCGTCGATGCGATCCCCTATCAGGTGAACAAGAAATCCCTGCAGGAGCGCATCGCCGAGCTGGTCAACGAAAAGAAGATCGAGGGCATCTCCGACATCCGCGACGAGTCCGACAAGGACGGCATGCGCCTGGTGATCGAGCTCAAGCGTGGCGAGGTCCCCGAGGTCGTGCTGAACAACCTCTACAAGAACACCCAGCTGCAGGAGACCTTCGGCATGAACATGGTGGCGCTGGTCGACGGCCAGCCGCGCCTGCTCAACCTGAAGCAGATGGTGGAATATTTCCTGCAGCACCGCCGCGAGGTCGTCACCCGCCGCACGATCTTCCAGTTGCGCAAGGCCCGCGAACGCGGCCACGTGCTCGAGGGCCTGGCCGTCGCCCTGGCCAACATCGACGACTTCATCGCCATCATCAAGGCCGCGCCGACGCCCCCCGTGGCGCGCCAGGCCCTGATGGAGCGCAGCTGGGATTCGTCCCTGGTGCGCGAGATGCTGGCGCGGGCGGACACCAACGTCGCCTCGGGCGGGCGGGCCGCCTACCGGCCCGAGGGCCTGGATCCGCAGTTCGGCCTGCAGGACGACGGCCAGTACCGCCTCTCCGAAGTCCAGGCGCAGGAGATCCTCAACATGCGCCTGCAGCGCCTGACCGGCCTGGAGCAGGACAAGATCGTCGGCGAATACCGCGAGATCATGGACACGATCGCCGACCTGCTGGACATCCTGGCCCGGCCCGAGCGCGTCACTGCCATCATCGGCGACGAACTGCAGGCGATCCGCGCCGAATTCTCCGGTTCCGCCGCCGATCCCCGGCGCTCGGAGATCGAATTCAACGCGACCGAACTCGAAACCGAGGACCTCATCACGCCCATGGACATGGTCGTGACCCTGTCGCGCAGCGGCTACATCAAGAGCCAGCCGCTGTCCGAATACCGCTCGCAGAAACGCGGCGGGCGGGGCAAGCAGGCCACCGCCATGAAGGAAGACGACTGGATCGACCAGCTCTTCATCGCCAATACCCATGACTTCCTGCTGTGCTTCTCGGACCGCGGACGGGTCTACTGGCTGAAGGTCTGGGAGGTTCCACAAGGCTCGCGCAATTCGCGCGGCCGGCCGATCGTCAACATGTTCCCGCTGGTCGACGGCGAGACCATCACCGCCGTGCTGACCGTCAAGGCCTTCAGCGAAGACCAGTACGTCTTCATGGCGACGTGCCGCGGCACGGTCAAGAAGACGCCGCTGTCCGACTTCTCCAACCCCCGCAAGGCGGGCATCATCGCCGTCGGCCTGGACGAGGGAGACTACCTGATCGGTGCCGAACTCACCGACGGGAAGCACGACGTCATGCTGTTCTCCGATGCCGGCAAGGCCGTGCGCTTCGACGAGAACGACGTGCGGCCGATGGGCCGCACGGCGCGCGGCGTGCGCGGCATGTCGCTGGAGGACGGCCAGACCGTGATCGCGCTGCTGGTGGCGCAGGACGAGACCCAGAGCGTGCTGACCGCCACCGAGAACGGCTATGGCAAACGCACCTCGATCGTCGAATACACGCGCCACGGGCGCGGCACCAAGGGCATGATCGCCATCCAGACCTCGGCCCGCAACGGCAAGGTCGTCAGCGCCGTGCTGGTGCAGCCCGAGGACGAGATCATGCTGATCACCACCAGCGGGGTGCTGGTGCGCACCCGGGTCTCCGAGATCCGCGAGATGGGCCGCGCCACCCAGGGGGTGACGCTGATCAACGTGGACGAGGACAGCCGCCTGAGCGGCGTGCGCCGCGTGGCCGAAAGCGATGCCGACGAGGACGGCGCCGAGGCCGCCGAGGGCGAGGCGCCCCCGGATGGCGCCGCGCCGCCCGACGGGACGGCCGCCAACGATTCCTCTTCCTCCAAGGATCCTTCATGAACCGCCCCTGGAATTTCGCCGCAGGTCCCTCGACCCTGCCCCTTGATGTCCTGCAGCAGGCCGCGGCCGAGCTCTGCGACTGGCAGGGCAGCGGCACCTCCGTCATGGAAATGAGCCACCGGGGCAAGCACTACACCCGCATCCGCGACGAGGCCGAGGCCGACCTGCGGGCCTTGCTGAACGTTCCCGACGATTTCGAGGTGCTGTTCATGCAGGGCGGCGCCTCGGCCCAGAATGCCCTGATTCCGCTCAACCTGATCGGCCGCAACGGGCTGGGGCGGGCGGACTACGTGCTCAGCGGCCACTGGGCGCGCAAGTCGTTCAACGAGGCCGGACGCTACGGGGACGTGGCCGTGGCCGCCACGGCCGAATCGCCGGCCGAGCTGGACGGCCGCACCTACGGCCCCTGGTGCTGGGTGCCCGCCCCGGACCAATGGCGTGTCCGCCGGGACGCGGCCTACCTGCACCTGTGCGCCAACGAGACCATCGGCGGGGTCGAGCAGGCCGTCATGCCGGACATGGCCGCCCTGGGCGCGCCGGACGTCCCGCTGGTGGCCGACATGTCCTCGAACATCCTGTCCCGGCCCATCGATTTCTCGCGCCTGGGCGTGGTCTACGCCGGCGCGCAGAAAAACGCCGGCCCCGCAGGCGTGACGCTGGTGTTCGTGCGCAAGGACCTGGTCGGCCACGCCTTGCCGCATTGCCCCTCGGTGTTCGACTATGCGCCGGTGGCCGCGGCCCAGTCCATGTTCAATACGCCGCCGACCTTCGCCATCTACGTGGCCGGCCTGGTCTTCAAGTGGCTGCTGCGCGAGGGCGGGGTCGCGGCCATGGACGCCGCCAGCACGCGCAAGTCCCGCGCCCTGTACGACTTCCTGGATGGCTCCTCGCTGTACGAGAACCGCATCCACCCCGCCGTGCGCTCGCGCATGAACGTGCCGTTCTTCCTGCGCGACGAATCCCTGAACGCCGCCTTCCTGGCGGAATCCGAGGCCGCCGGCCTGCTGGCCCTGAAGGGCCACAAGGCGGTGGGCGGCATGCGGGCGTCCCTGTACAACGCCATGCCCTTCGAGGGCGTGCAGGCGCTGATCGGCTTCCTGCGGGATTTCGAGGCGCGCCATGGCTGATCCGGACCTGCAGGCCAGTCTCGAACCGCTGCGGGCGCGCATCGACGCGCTCGACGAGCAGATCCTGGTCCTGCTGAACCAGCGCGCCCAGACGGCCCTGCAGGTGGGCGACGTCAAAAAGCGCTTCGACGCGAGCGGCCCGATCCTCAAGCCCGAGCGCGAGGCGCTCATCATCCGGCGGCTGCAGACCATCAACGGCGGTCCGATCCCGGAGGCCGCCGTGGCCGCCATCTGGGGCCAGGTGATTTCCGCCTGTCGCGGCCTGGAAAGCGTCCTGACGGTCGCCTTTCTGGGCCCGCAGGGCTCGTTTTCCGAGCAGGCGGCCTACGAGCATTTCGGCCAGTCCATCACCGGACTGCGCTGCGAATCCTTCGACGAGGTCTTCCGTTCCGTCGAGGCGGGGCAGGCGGACGTCGGCATGGTGCCGGTGGAAAACTCCACCGAGGGCGCCGTCAACCGCAGTCTCGACCTGCTGCTCAGCGCCTCGCTGAAGGTGCTGGGCGAGCGCACCATCCGCATCCATCACAATCTGCTGACCCGCACGGGCGGCCTGGAAGGCGTGCGGCGGGTGCTGGGTCATCCGCAGGCGCTTGCCCAGTGCCGGGCCTGGCTCAGCCGCAATCATCCGTCGCTGGAACGGTTGCCCGTGGCCAGCAACGCCCAGGCGGCGCGCATGGCGGCCGAAGACCCCGCCTGTGCCGCCATCGCCGGCGATGCGGCGGCCGCGGCCTGGGGGCTGAGCGCCGTCGCCAGCGGCATCCAGGACGATCCCCAGAACCAGACCCGCTTTCTGGCCGTGGGGCCGCGGGACGCCGGCCCGACCGGGCGCGACAAGACCAGCCTGATCCTGGCGGTGCCCAACCGCGCCGGCGCCGTGTACGAGATGCTGGCGCCGCTGTCGAGCCACGGCGTGTCCATGACCCGCTTCGAGTCCCGGCCGGCGCGCACCGGCCAGTGGGAATACTATTTCTATGTGGACCTGCTGGGGCATCACCAGGACGAGCCCGTCCGCCTGGCACTGGCCGAATTGCGCCAGCAGGTCGCCTTCTTCAAGATCCTCGGCTCCTATCCCCGGCAATAAGGTAACCCCTCATGTCCCTGACCCTGGCCCCTGAACACGTGCGGGCGATCGCGCCCTATCAGCCCGGCAAGCCCATCGACGAACTGGCCCGCGAATACGGCCTGGATCCGGCGGGCATCATCAAGCTGGCGTCCAACGAGAATCCCCTGGGATGTTCGCAGCGCGTGCGCGAGGCGCTCGGCGAGGCCGCCGGCAGGCTGCAGGGCCGCTATCCCGACCCCAACGGCTTCGATCTCAAGGCCGACCTGGCTGCGCGCCACGGGGTGCCGGCCGCCTGGATCACGCTGGGCAACGGTTCCAACGACCTGCTGGAGCTCGCCTCGCTGGCGCTGCTCGACGAAGGCGCATCGGCCGTCTATGCCGAACACGCCTTTGCGGTGTATCGCCTCAGCACCCAGGCGCGCGGCGCCCGGCATGCGCTCGTTCCGGCTCGCGACTACGGCCACGACCTGGACGCCATGCTCGAGGCGATCGCGGATGACACCCGCCTGGTCTTCATCGCCAACCCCAACAACCCGACCGGCACCCATCTGCCGCCGGCGCAGGTCAAGGCCTTTCTCGACGCGGTCCGCGAGCGTCATGGCGAGCGCGTCGCGGTGCTGCTGGACGAAGCCTACGACGAATACCTGGATCCCGAAGAACGCGTCGACAGCGCGCGCTGGGTGCAGGAATATTCCAACCTGGTCGTCACCCGCACCTTTTCCAAGGCCTACGGGCTGGCGGGCCTGCGGGTCGGCTACGCCCTGGCGCAGCCGGGCCTGACGGACCTGCTGAACCGCGTGCGGCAGCCTTTCAACGTCAACATCCTGGCCCAGCTGGCCGCGCGCGTCGCGCTGGCCGATACGGATTTCCTGGCGCGCACCTACGCGCTGAACCGCGCCGGCCGCATCCAGTTGCAGGACGCCTTCGCGCGGCTGGGCCTGGAATACGTGCCCAGCCATACCAATTTCGTGCTGGTGCGCGTGGGCGAGGCCGCCCGCGTGCATGGCGAGCTGCTGCGCCGGGGCATCATCGTCCGGCCGGTGGCCGGCGACGGCCTGCCCCGGCACCTGCGCGTCAGCATCGGCCTGCCCGAGGAAAACGCCCGCTTCATCCAGGCGCTGGCCGACATCCTGGGCTCATGAGCAGCGTCCCGGACCCCCTGGTGCCGGTGCTGGCCGTGGTGGGAACCGGCCTGATCGGCGGTTCCTTCGCCGCAGCCTTGCGCCGCGTGGGCCAGGTGGGTCGCGTGCTGGGAGTGGGGCGCCAGGCGGCCTCGCTGCAGCGGGCCCGCGAACTGGGGCTGATCGACGAGGCCGCCGACCTGGCGCAGGCGGCCGCCCAGGCCGACCTGATCTTCATCGCCACGCCGGTGGGCGCGATGGCCGGCATCCTGCGCGCGCTGGCGCCGGCGCTGCGCCCGGGCACGATGGTGACCGACGCCGGCAGCACCAAGTCGGACGTCGCACGCCTGGCGCGCGACGTCCTGGGCGACCGGCATGCGCAGTTCATTCCCGGCCATCCCATCGCGGGTTCCGAGATGACGGGACCCGAGGCCGCCGATCCCCTCCTGTACCACGGCCGCAAGGTCGTGCTGACGCCCTTCGACGAAACCCCGGGCGCGGTCCAGCACCGCCTGATCCGCATCTGGGAAGCCTGCGGCGCGCGGGTCCAGCTCATGGATCCGGCGGCGCACGACCGGGCCCTGGGCTGCGTCAGCCATCTGCCCCATTTCCTGGCGGCCGCCTACATGGCCCAGGTCGTGCGGGCCGAGGACGCCGACACGCGGCTCGGCCTGGCCGGCACGGGCTTCAGGGACTTCACCCGGATCGCGGCGGGCTCGCCCGAGGTCTGGCGCGACATCTTCGATTCCAACCGTCCGGCCGTCCTGCAGGAACTCGACGATTTCCTGCGGGTGCTGCGCGACTGGCGGGCGGCCCTGGCCGACGAATCCGACCCTCACACCCTTGAATCCCTGCTCGAGCAGGCGGCGCTGGCGCGCCGCTTCTGGGGCGGGCGCAATCCTCCATGACTGATCGCACGCCATCCCTGACCCTGGCGCCGTCCGCGCGGGCGGCGGGAACCGTGGCCCTGCCGGGCTCCAAGAGCATCTCCAACCGCGCCCTGCTGCTGGCCGCCCTCTCCGAAGGCGAGACGACGCTGGAAGGCCTGCTGGATTCCGACGACACGCGGGTCATGATCGCCGCCCTGCAGACCTTGGGCGTGGGCGTCGTCCGCGAGGATTCCGGCGCCTTGCGCGTGGCCGGCGGATCGCCCTGGCCCGTGCGGCGGGCCGATCTCTTCCTGGGCAACGCCGGCACGGCGTTCCGCCCGCTGACCGCCGCCCTGGCCGTGATGGGCGGCGACTACCGGCTCTCGGGCGTGCCGCGCATGCACGAACGGCCGATCGGCGACCTGGTCGACGCCCTGCGCGGCCTGGGATGCGAGCTGGACTACGAAGGCCAGGCGGGTTATCCGCCGCTGGCGATCCGTGCCGGCGCGCTGCGGGCCGGGCATGTCGTCCGCGTGCGCGGCTCGGTCTCCAGCCAGTTCCTGACCGCGCTGCTGATGGCCGCGCCGCTGGCGGCCGGCCGCATCGGCCAGGCGGTCGTCATCGAACTGGACGGTCCGCTGATCTCCCGACCCTACATCCTCATCACGCTGAACCTCATGGCGCGCTTCGGGGTCGAGGTCCGTCGCGACGGCTGGGAGCGGTTCACGATTTCCGCCCAGGCGCGCTATCGCAGCCCGGGCCGCTACCGGGTCGAGGGCGACGCCTCGTCCGCATCCTATTTCCTGGGGCTTGGCGCCATCGCGGGCGGGCCGGTCAGGATCGAGGGCGTCGGCGGCGACAGCATCCAGGGCGACCTGGCATTCGCCGAGTTCGTCCGCTCGCTGGGGGCGGAGGTCCGCTGCGAGGCCGACGCGCTGGAAGTGCGCGGCCCGGTGGCTGCCCAAGGCGGCCGCCTGCGGGCCTTCGACCGCGATTTCAACCTGATTCCCGACGCCGCCATGACGGCTGCCGTGCTGGCGCTGTATGCCGACGGCCCCTGCCGCCTGCGCAACATCGCCAGCTGGCGGGTCAAGGAAACCGACCGCATCGCCGCCATGCACGCCGAGCTCGCACGGCTGGGCGCGCGGGTCGAATCGGACGAGGACAGCCTGACGGTCCACCCCATGAAACCGGGCGACTGGCGCGAGGCCCGCATCGGCACTTACGACGACCACCGGATGGCCATGTGTTTTTCCCTGGCGGCGTTCGGCCCGGTGCCGGTCACGATCCTGGATCCGGATTGCGTGGCCAAGACCTACCCCCGTTATTTCGAGGACTTCGGGCGCCTGCTGCAGGCCTGAGGTCCGCGGCGCGGCCCGCAGGCGGGCCGCCGCCGCAGTACAGAGGACAGACAGATGGACGATTCCATGGATTCCCGGGCCGCGACGGCGGCCGTCCCCGTCATCACCATCGACGGGCCGACCGCCTCGGGCAAGGGCACCATCGCCCAGCGGGTCGCGGACCGGCTGGGCTGGCATGCCCTGGACAGCGGCGCGCTGTACCGGCTGACCGCGCTGGCGGTGCTGCAGGACGGCGGCGACGGCAGCGACGAGCAGCAGGCCGCGCGGCTCGCGCGCCGGCTGGACGCCCGCTTCAGCACCGGCGTCATCCGTCTCGGGACCGAAGACGTCACGGAGATCATCCGCCGGGAAGCGGTCGGGAACCTGGCGTCCCGGATCGCGGCCTGGCCGGCGGTGCGCGCCGCCTTGCTCGAGCGCCAGCGCGATTTCCGGCGGGCGCCCGGCCTGGTGGCCGACGGCCGCGACATGGGGACGGTCGTGTTTCCCGACGCGCCGCTGAAGATCTTCCTCGACGCCGACGTCGGGATCCGCGCCGAAAGACGGCATAAGCAGTTGAAGGACAAGGGAATTTCTGCTAATCTAGGCGACCTTTTGAATGATCTTCGCCTGCGTGACGCCAGGGATCGGGGTCGGGCGCATGCGCCGCTTGTCGCGGCTGCCGGCGCCGTCGTCATCGATTCGTCCCGCATCGCGATCGATCAGCTTGTGCAGCAGGTGCTCGATCTCTGGCTTGGCCTGGGATCGGCCCACGGGCCTGCGTGACGGCCAGGGCCGGGTTTCCGGTCGCCGCCATGCGGGATTTTTGTCCACTCCGCCGGGGTTTCTCCGGCGTGTCATGATTGCCCTTCGGGGCGTATGGATCCATTTTTCATGTCCACCCTCAACACCGAAGCCGCCCTGGGCGGCGAAAGCTTTGCCGATCTGTTTGCCGCCAGCATCAAAGATCAGAACATGCGTTCCGGCGAGGTCATCTCGGCCGAAGTCGTGCGTGTCGACCACAATTTCGTCGTCGTCAACGCCGGCCTCAAGTCCGAAGCCTACATCCCCCTGGAAGAATTCCTGAACGACCAGGGCGACCTCGAAGTCCAGGACGGCGACTTCGTCTCCGTGGCGATCGATTCGCTGGAAAACGGCTACGGCGACACCATCCTGTCGCGTGACCGCGCCAAGCGCCTGTCGGCCTGGCTGCAGCTCGAACAGGCCCTGGAATCCGGCGAACTGGTCAACGGCACCATCACCGGCAAGGTCAAGGGCGGCCTGACGGTCATGACCAACGGCATCCGCGCCTTCCTGCCGGGCTCGCTGGTCGACCTGCGTCCCGTCAAGGACACCACGCCCTATGAAGGCAAGACCCTCGAATTCAAGGTCATCAAGCTCGACCGCAAGCGCAACAACGTCGTGCTGTCGCGCCGCGCCGTCCTCGAGGCCAGCATGGGCGAGGAACGCGAAAAGCTGCTCGAGAACCTGCACGAAGGCGCCGTCATCAAGGGCATCGTCAAGAACATCACCGACTACGGCGCGTTCGTCGACCTGGGCGGGATCGACGGCCTGCTGCACATCACCGACATGGCCTGGCGCCGCGTGCGCCACCCCTCCGAAGTCCTGTCCGTCGGCCAGGAAATCGAGGCCAAGGTCCTCAAGTTCGACCAGGAAAAGCAACGCGTGTCCCTGGGCGTCAAGCAGCTGGGCGAAGACCCCTGGATCGGCCTGGGCCGCCGCTACCCGCAAGGCACCCGCCTGTTCGGCAAGGTCACCAACCTGACCGACTACGGCGCGTTCGTCGAGGTCGAGGCCGGCATCGAAGGCCTGGTGCACGTCTCCGAAATGGACTGGACCAACAAGAACGTCGATCCGCGCAAGGTCGTGACCCTGGGCGAGGAAGTCGAAGTCATGGTCCTGGAAATCGACGAAGACCGCCGCCGCATCTCGCTGGGCATGAAGCAGTGCCGCCCGAACCCCTGGGAAGACTTCGCCGCCAACTTCAAGCGCGGCGACAAGGTCCATGGCGCCATCAAGTCCATCACCGACTTCGGCGTGTTCGTGGGTCTGCCCGGCGGCATCGACGGCCTGGTTCACCTGTCCGACATCTCCTGGACGGAATCCGGCGAAGAGGCCGTGCGCAACTTCAAGAAGGGCGACGAGATCGACGCCGTGGTCCTGGGCATCGACACCGACAAGGAACGCATTTCCCTGGGCGTCAAGCAACTGGAAGGCGATCCGTTCAACAACTTCGTGGCCACCTACGACAAGGGCGCCGTCCTGACCGGCACGATCAAGTCCGTCGAGCCCAAGGGCGCCGTCGTGACCCTGTCGGTGGACGTGGAAGGCTACCTGCGCGCCTCGGAAATCTCCGCCGGCCGCGTCGAGGACGCCACCACGGTGCTGCGTGCGGGTGATCAGGTCGAGGCCATGATCATCAACATCGATCGCAAGGCGCGTTCCATCCAGCTGTCGATCAAGGCCCGCGACAACGCGGAAACCGCCGAGACCATCCAGCGCATGACCGAAGCCAGCGCTTCTTCAGGCACCACCAACCTGGGCGCCCTGCTGAAGGCCAAGCTCGACCAGCAGCGCGACAACTGATGCCTGGCCTGACCAAGTCCGAGCTCATCACCATGCTGGCGGGTCGTCATCCCCAATTGGCGATCCGCGACATGGACCTGGCGGTCAAGACGGTCCTCGACGCGATGGCCGATGCGCTGGCCCAGGGCCAGCGCATCGAGATCCGCGGTTTCGGCAGCTTTTCGCTGTCGCAGCGTCAGCCGCGGGTCGGGCGCAATCCCAAGTCGGGTGAAAAAGTGCTGGTACCGGCCAAGCTGGTGCCGCACTTCAAGCCCGGTAAAGAATTGCGCGAACGCGTGGACCAGGGCCCGGATGCCGCAGGGGCCGAAGAGCCCGCGACGGTGGCCGACTTGTATCAGATGCATTACTTCAACGAATGAGCCCGCCGGGGGCGTCGCCGTCGCAGGCGACTTTCCCGCGAATCATCCGGAGCGGCCCCCCCAGGGCCGCTTTTTTTCGCCCGTCCGGCGCCGCTGGGGATGCGGGTTTTCCCCTTACAATGTGGCATTCCCTCTCAAGGAGCATGGCATATGCGCTATCTGGTCTGGCTGCTGCGCCTGGTGATTTTCGTCATCGTGCTGCTGTTCGCCCTGAAAAACACGGCGCCCGTGGACGTGGGCTTCTTCGCCGACCGGGTACTGCATCAGGTGCCGCTGATCGTCGTGATGCTGGCTGCCTTCGTGCTGGGGGTCGCGTTCGGCCTGCTGGTGGCCTTCTCGGCCGTCCTGCGCCGCCGCCGCGAGATCAACCGGCTGCGCCGCGAGCTCGCCCGGGCGCAGGACGCGCTCGATCACCCGCAATCGGGCTCCGGCCCGGTGATTCCGGAAACCGTGGCGCCGCTCGCGCCGCTCTGAAGGGAACAACGTGGATTTCGAACCCTGGTGGCTGATCATCGTCCCGGTGCTGTTCGGGCTGGGCTGGCTGGCCGCGCGCTTTGATTTCCGGCAGATGCTGTCGGAGACCCGCGCCTTGCCGGACTCCTATTTCAAGGGCCTGAACTTCCTGCTCAACGAAGAACCCGACCGCGCCATCGATGCCTTCATCGAGGTCGCCAAGCTCGACCCCGAAACCACCGAGCTGCACTTCGCCCTGGGCAGCCTGTTCCGGCGGCGCGGCGAGATCGAGCGTGCGATCCGTGTCCATCAAAGCCTCCTGTCGCGCGAGGACCTGCCTCTGCCCGACCGCGAGAACGCGCAGCTGGAACTGGCCCACGATTTTCTCAAGGCCGGAATGCTGGATCGCGCCGAGCAGGGCTTCCAGGCCATCGTCCACACCCGGCACGCGCAGGAGGCCATCCGCGCCCTGATCCGGATCTATGAATCCGAACACGACTGGCCGCGGGCGATCGAGGCGGTCCAGCAGCTGCGCAGCCGCTGCGACGAGCCGGTTCCCCAGCTGGCGCATTATCACTGCGAGCGCGCGCAGGCCCTGCTGGATGCCGAGCCTGCGGACTTCGACGCGGCCGCCCAGGCACTGGACGCGGCCGAGCACGCCGCCCGCCAGAACGGCTCCACGGCGGCGTCCGAGACCCGGGTGCGGCTCCTGCGCGCCCAGTGGGCCGCGCGGCGCGGCGACCTGGAGTCGCAGCGCGCCTGCCTGCAGGACGTGCTCAGCACCGCCCCCGACTACGCCGGCCTGGTGGCGGGGCCGCTGCTGGCCTGCTATACCGCGCTGGGGCGGGGCGCCGAGGGCCTGGCCTTGCTGCAGGACCAGTACGCCCAGGTGCCGACGCTGGATCTGTTCAATGTCGTCTTCCGCGCCCTGCGCACGCAGGACGGCGCCGATCCGGCCTGGGCCTTCGCGCGCCAGGCCCTGCGCGCGCATCCCTCGCTGCTGGGCCTGGACCGCCTGCTGGAGGTCGAGCTGTCTCAGGAAGGTGGGCCGGCGGACGACAAGCGCCTCGTGCCCGGCGCCGACCTGGGCCTGCTGCGCAGCCTGATCCACAAGCACACCCAGCGGCTGGACCGCTACGCCTGCAGCCAGTGCGGCTTCGAGGCCCGCCGCTATTACTGGCAGTGTCCCGGCTGCAATGCCTGGGAGACCTATCGGCCCCGTCGCCTGGAGGAAATCCGTTGAACGCCTTTCCGATTGCGGCCGCGCGCGCGGCCCGGATCCTGGTGGCCGGCGACATCATGCTGGACCGCTACTGGTTCGGCGAGGTCGACCGCATCTCGCCCGAGGCGCCCGTCCCGGTCGTGCGCGTCGCGCGCCGCGAGGACCGCCTCGGGGGCGCCGCCAACGTGGCCCGCAACATCGCGGCGCTGGGCGCCCAGGTCACCCTGATGGGCATCGTCGGCGCCGACGAGGCCGGCGGCCGCGTGCGCTCGCTGGTCGGCGAGGCCGGCATCCGGGACAGCCTGGTGGCCGATGCCGACGGCATGGACACGACGCTCAAGATGCGGGTGCTCGGGCGTCAGCAGCAGCTGCTGCGGGTGGATTTCGAGCAGGGTCCCGGCGAACGGGCCCTGGACTCCCTGCAGGCCGGCCTGCGCGAGCGCCTGGCCGGCCATGACCTGCTGGTGCTGTCCGATTACGCCAAGGGCGCGCTGGCACGCGTCGAGAGCCTGATCGGCATGGCGCGGGACGCCGGGGTCCCGGTCCTGGTGGACCCCAAGGGCCACCGCTACAAGCGCTATCTCGGCGCCACGCTGGTGACGCCCAACCGCAGCGAGATGCAGGACGCGGTCGGCCGCTGGGATTCCGAGGACGACCTGACCCGCCGCGCCCAGGTCCTGCGCGAGGAACTGGACCTCGAGGCCCTCCTGATCACCCGCTCCGAACAGGGCATGACGCTCTACACCCGCGAGGGGCGCCGCCACGTCGATGCGCAGGCCCACGAGGTCTTCGACGTGTCCGGCGCCGGCGACACCGTCCTGGCCACCCTGGCGGTGGCGCGGGCGGCGGGGCTGGACTGGTACGATTCCATGAGCTGGGCCAATCGCGCCGGCGGCATCGTCGTCGGCAAACTGGGAACATCCATCGTGACTGCAGAGGAGCTGTCAACATGATCGTGGTGACCGGCGCAGCCGGATTTATCGGCAGCAATCTGGTGCGCGGCCTGAACGCGCGCGGCATCGAGGACATCCTGGCGGTGGACGACCTGGGCGACGGCGACAAGTTCCGCAATCTCGTCGACCTGCGGATCGCCGACTACCTGCACAAGACGGAGTTCCGCCGCCGCGTGCTCGACGGCGAGCTGCCGCGCCCGGATGCCGTTTTCCATCAGGGGGCCTGCTCGGACACGACCGAACGCGACGGCCAGTTCATGATGGACAACAATTTCCGCGTGACGCTGGAACTTTTCGAATACTGCCAGGCCCGCGAGGTGCCCTTCCTGTATGCCTCGTCGGCCGCCGTCTATGGGGCGGGGCCCCGCTACACAGAGGATCCCGCCAACGAGTCTCCGCTGAACGTCTACGGGTACTCCAAGCTGCTGTTCGACCAGGTTTTGCGCCGCCGCATGGATGGCCTCACCGCCCAGGTGGTGGGCCTGCGCTACTTCAACGTCTACGGCCCGCGCGAGCAGCACAAGGGCCGCATGGCTTCGGTCGCGTTCCACAACATGAACCAGTACGTCGGCGACGGGCACGTGCGCCTGTTCGGCGGCTGGGACGGCTACCCGGACGGCGGCCAGCAACGCGACTTCATCTACGTCGACGACGTGGTGAAGGTCAATCTGCATTTCCTGGACCATCCGGAGATCTCGGGCATCTTCAATTGCGGGACGGGCCGCGCCCAGCCCTTCAACGACGTGGCGCAGACGGTGGTCAACAGCCTGCGGCTGCACCGGGGCCAGCTGGCGCTGCCGCTGGAAGAGCTGGTGGGCAGCGGGCAGCTGCGCTATGTGCCGTTCCCCGACGACCTCAAGGGCCGCTACCAGAGCCATACCCAGGCGGACCTGGCGCACCTGCGCGCCGCCGGGGCCTACACCGGTGCCTTCTGCGACGTGCAGACCGGCGTCAGCGCCTACGTCCGCCAGTTGCTGGAGGGCGGGCAACTGCGCGCCTGACCCGCTGCGGGGGCGCCGCGGGCGCCATCCGGCATAGGACAAATCGGATCAAGCCCGCCACCCGGATGCCGCGGTCGGGGGCATCATGGCCGGACCTTCCTCAACCGGAGTCCGGCCATGAATCCTTTCCTCCACAGCACCGTTGCCCAGACCCTGCCGGGGCCCCGTCCAGCCTTTTCCCGCCGCCGGCGCGCGCCCCTGGCCGCCCCGCGCCTGTCCCGCGTGCTGCGGGCGGCCAGCCTGGCCGCGCTGACCTGGGCGGGGGCCGCCGGGGCGGTCGACCTGAACACGGCCACCCTGGAGCAGTTGCGCGGCATCCGCGGCATCGGCCCCAAGACCGCCCAGATCATCCTGGACGAGCGTTCCCGGGGCGGACGCTACCTGTCCTTCGCCGACCTGTCCGACCGGGTGCGGGGCATCGGGCCGCGCCGCGCCCAGGCGCTGCAGTCGGCGGGGCTGACCATCGACGGCGGCGGCACCCGCTTGTCGGGGCAGGGGGCTGCCGCCGGAGGCGCGACCGGGGCCCGCGGGCCGGCCGTGACGGCGCCCGGCGCCGCCGCGCCCGCCGGCGTCCGTCCGCCGCCGGCCCGGCGTTGAGCCGCGCCGCGCATGGCGGTTTGGCATAAGCATATTGCCAGGATTGCCATGCGCCGTGGCGGGCTTCGGCCGGGTGTATGATTCCGTGCATGAAAGCCTATCCCACCATCGAAGACATCGTCGGCTCGACTCCCCTGGTGCGTCTGCAGCGCCTGCCGGGGGACGCCGGCGACCCCCGCGGCAACGTGATCCTGGCCAAGCTCGAGGGCAACAATCCCGCCGGCTCGGTCAAGGATCGCGCCGCGCTCAGCATGATCCGCCAGGCCGAGGCGCGCGGCGACATCCGGCCCGGCGACACCCTCATCGAGGCCACCAGCGGCAATACCGGGATCGCGCTGGCCATGGCGGCGGCCGTGCGCGGCTATCACATGATCCTGCTGATGCCGGACAATTCCTCCCAGGAACGCTGCGCGGCCATGACGGCCTATGGGGCCGAGCTCATCCTCACGCCGGCGGCCGAGGGCGGCATGGAATACGCCCGCGACATGGCGCTGCGCATGCAGTCCGAGGGGCGGGGCTTCGTGCTGGACCAGTTTTCCAACGACGACAATCCGCGCGCGCACCGCGAGACCACCGGGCCCGAGATCTGGGCCCAGACGGACGGCCAGGTCACGCATTTCGTCAGCGCCATGGGCACGACCGGCACCATCATGGGCGTGGGTTCCTATCTGCGCGAGCGCAATGCCGCCATCCAGGTGATCGGCGCCCAGCCCGCCGAGGGCGCGCACATCCCCGGCATCCGGAAATGGCCCGAGGCCTACCAGCCGCGCATCTATCACCCCGCCGAGGTCGACGCCTTCGAGCCCATCACCCAGGAACAGGCCGAATCCATGGCCCGCCGCCTGGCGGCCGAGGAAGGCATCTTCGGCGGGATCTCGTCGGCGGGGGCGGCCGTGGCCGCCCTGCGGGTGGCCGCCACCGTGCGCGACGCCACCATCGTGTTCATCGTCTGCGACCGCGGCGACCGGTACCTGTCCACCGGCGTCTTCGGCTGAGCTGCGCGCCGGCTGCCGTGCCTCGCCGGCGGCCGGTCCGCGCCTGCCGCCACCGCCCGGCGCCGGCGCGCCGGCCGCGTCCTCAATACCCGGTCCTGTCCTGGATCTCGCGGGCCAGGTCGGCCACCGACGCCGCGTAGAAATAGCTGCGGTTGTAATGCGTGATGGCGAAGAAATTCGGCGTGGCGCAGCGGTAGTCGTGCGTGTCCCGGATCTCGTCCCGCAGATCGATCACCCCCAGGGGCTGGGACTGCCACCCGGTGTCGCGGTCCGACAGCGACCGCGCACCCGCGGCCCGCAGGCGCGGCCAGTCGCTGGTCGGCGTCAGGCCGTCCTGGACCAGCGGCGCCGGGTTCGCCGGCAGGCGTACCGGCGCGAACACCGGCACGCCGCGCACCCAGCCGTGCGCCTGCAGGAAGTTCCCCACCGAGGCGATGGCATCGTCGACGTCGTTGGCCAGGTCGATCCGGCCGTCGCCGCCGCCGTCCACGGCATAGCGCATCAGGCTGCCCGGCATGAACTGCGGCAGGCCGATGGCGCCCGCGAACGAGCCCTCCACGGTGCCGGCGTCCAGCATCCCCCGGTGGTCCAGGATGATGAGGTCGGCCAGCTGGGACCGGAACATCGCCTGGCGTTCAGGGCGGGAGGGGTCGGGATAGCGGAAGCCGAGCGTGGTCAGGGTGTCCAGCACCCGGTGGTTTCCGGTGAACTGCCCGTACACCGTCTCGATGCCGATGATGGCGACCAGGATGGATGTCGGCACGCCGGTACGGGCGCTGACCTGGTCCAGGGTGTGGCGGTGGGCTTCCCAGAAAGCCGCGCCGCGGCGGATGCGGATCGGATCCACGTGGCGCTGACGGTAGCTGAGCCAAGCGCGGCGGATCCGCCTGTGGCGCTCCGGCGGGGTCATGAGCTTGACCGCCGTTGCGTTATATTGTGCGGTGCGCAGCAGGGCCTGCACCCGCTCCAGCGGGATGCCGCCCTCTTGCGCCGTCTGCCGGGCGAAGGCCTCGATCTCGGGCAACAGTCGCCCTTCGGGATCCACGAAATCGCCGGGCGACGCCGTCCCTTGGCCCGGATTTCCGGTTCTGCTAGAATTAATACGATCGTTTGAAACGATTGTTTGATTTACGGTGCTGCCCGTCTCCGGAATGCGTTGACCGTCTCCGCCGGCAGCGCAGCCCGACAAAAACAGGGACGCTACGGCAACTTGCAAAATACGGGTTGGTCTGAACATAATCGCCCTTATGGAGACGCTCTATATTACTCATCCCGCCTGCCGCCTGCATGAAATGGGTGCGTGGCACCCGGAGTCGCCCGTGCGCCTGGATGCGGTGGCCGACCAGATGGTCGCCAGCGGGCTGATGGACTTCCTGTCTTCCATGCAGGCCCGCCCGGCCGACGCCGCCGACGTGCTGCGGGTGCACACTCCCGAATACCTGGCATTCCTGCGCCAGCACGCGCCGGCCCATGGGTATTTCCCGATTGATCCCGACACGATCATGAACCCCGATACGCTGCAGGCGGCCTGGGCGGCCGCCGGGGCCGGCATGACGGCGCTGGACGAGATCCTGGCGGGGCGTGCGCGGACCGCGTTCTGCGCGATCCGCCCGCCCGGCCACCACGCCCGGCCCGGCCAGGCACTGGGATTCTGCTTCTTCAACAACATCGCCATCGCCGCCCGTTACGCCCTGGACCACCATGGGCTCGAGCGCGTGGCCATCGTCGATTTCGACGTGCATCACGGCAACGGCACCGAGGAAGTCTTCCTGCACGAAGACCGGGTCATGATGTGCAGCTTCTATCAATATCCCCTGTTTCCCGATACCCGCCAGGACGATCCCGGGCCCAACATGATCAATGTGCCCGTGGACGCGTATTCCGGCGGCGAGGTGGTGCGCGACATCGCCACGCAGCGCTGGCTGCCGGCGCTGCGCCGGTTCCAGCCGCAGCTGATCCTGGTGTCGGCGGGGTTCGACGCCCATCGCGAGGACGACATGGGCAGCCTGAAACTGGTCGAGGCGGACTACGCCTGGATCACCGAACGTCTGGTCGAGGTGGCCGCCGAATCCGCCCAGGGGCGGATCGTCAGCTTTCTCGAAGGCGGTTATGACCTGTCCGCCCTGGGGCGCAGCGCCGTGGCGCATGTGCGGGCGCTGGGGGGTTACTGAGGCATGCGTCCGATCCGGCATTCCGCCGCCCGACGGCGCCTGCATTCTCTTTTCTTTTCATTCTGGAGTTAGCTCGATGAAGGTCCTGGTACCGGTCAAGCGCGTCGTTGACTTTAACGTCAAGGTGCGCGTGAAGTCCGATCACACTGGCGTAGACACCGCCAACGTCAAAATGTCCATGAACCCGTTCGACGAGATTGCCGTCGAGGAAGCCACGCGCCTGAAGGAAAAGGGCGCGGCCTCCGAGGTCGTGGCCGTGTCCTGCGGGGTGGCCCAGTGCCAGGAGACCCTGCGCACCGCGATGGCGATCGGCGCCGACCGCGGCATCCTGGTGCAGACCGATGCCGAACTGCAGCCGCTGGCCGTGGCCAAGATCCTGGCGGCGCTGGCTCGGAAGGAACAGCCGCAGCTGGTGATCCTGGGCAAGCAGGCGATCGACGACGACGCCAACCAGACCGGCCAGATGCTGGCCGCGCTGCTGGACTGGCCGCAGGCCACCAATGCCAGCAAGGTCGAGATCCAGGGCGATCGGGTCCAGGTCACCCGCGAGGTCGACGGCGGGCTGGAGACCCTCAGCCTGGCGCTGCCGGCGGTGGTGACGACCGACCTGCGCCTGAACGAGCCGCGCTACGTGACGCTGCCCAACATCATGAAGGCCAAGAAAAAGCCGCTGGAGACCGTCACCCCGGCGGACCTGTCGGTCGACGCGGCGCCGCGCCTGAAGACGCTGAAAGTCACCGAACCGGCGGCGCGCTCGGCGGGCGTGATGGTGCCCGACGTGGCGACGCTGGTGGACAAACTGAAAAACGAAGCGAAGGTGGTTTGAATGAGCATTCTGGTTATTGCCGAACATGACAACGCCCAGCTGGGCGGCGCGACCCTGAACGTGGTGGCGGCGGCCGCCGCGCTGGGTTCCGAGGTCCACGTGCTGGTGGCTGGCTCCGGCGCGCAGCCGGTGGCCGAGCAGGCCGCCCGGCTCGCCTCGGTGAGCAAGGTCCTGCTGGCCGACGGGCCGGCGCTGGCCGACGCGCTGGCCGAGAACCTGGCGGCGCAGGTGCTGGCGCTGGCGGGCGACTACAGCCACATCCTGTTTGCGTCGACCGCCTCGGGCAAGAACGTCGCCCCGCGCGTGGCGGCCAAGCTGGACGTGGCGCAGATCTCGGACATCGTGGCGGTCGAATCGGCGGACACGTTCGTGCGTCCGATCTATGCGGGCAACGCACTGGCGACCGTGCAGTCGGCCGACGCCAAGAAGGTCATCACCGTGCGCACCACGGCCTTCGACCCGGTCGCGGCCGAGGGCGGCAGCGCCGCGGTGCAGCCGGTGGACGCGGTGGCCGATTCGGGCAAGTCGTCCTTCGTGGGCCGCGAGCTTGCCAAGAGCGACCGTCCGGACCTGACCGCCGCCTCGGTGGTGGTCTCGGGCGGACGCGGGCTGGGCAGCGCGGAGAACTTCAAGATCCTGGATCCGCTGGCCGACAAGCTGGGCGCGGCGCTGGGCGCCTCGCGCGCGGCCGTGGACGCGGGCTACGCGCCCAACGACTGGCAGGTGGGACAGACGGGCAAGATCGTGGCGCCGCAGCTGTACGTGGCGGTGGGGATCTCCGGGGCCATCCAGCACCTGGCGGGGATGAAGGACTCCAAGGTCATCGTCGCCATCAACAAGGACGCCGAGGCGCCGATCTTCGGCGTGGCCGACTACGGCCTGGTGGCCGACCTGTTCGAGGCCGTTCCCGAACTCGTCAAGGCGCTCTGATCCTCGCGCCGCAGGCGGGCCCCGCATCGGCGGGGCCCGAATCGTTTCATGCGGACAGGCCGGCTCCCGGCCGCTTGCCGCCCCTACAGGAATGGTCATGACATATCAGGTTCCCACTCAGGATATCCGGTTCGTGCTGCGCGAGCTGGCGGATCTGCGCGACGTGCTCGGGTTGCCCGGCTACGAAGAGGTCTCGGAAGACCTCGTGGACGCCGTGCTGGAGGAAAACGCCCGCTTCGTCGAGCAGGAGATCGCGCCGCTGAACCGCGCCGGCGACACGCAGCCGGCGCAGTGGCAGGACGGCGCGGTGCGCACGACGCCGGGATTCCGGGAGGCGTTCCAGGCCTTCGTCCAGGGCGGCTGGCAGGGCCTGCCGCACGATGCGCAATACGGCGGGCAGGGGCTGCCCAAGCTCGTGGCCGCGCCGGTCATGGAGAGCGTCAACGCCGGCAACCTGGCATTCTCGCTGTGTCCGCTGCTGACCGACGGCGTGATCGAGGCCTTGTCCATCGTGGGGTCGGACGCGCAAAAGGCCCGCTACATCCCGCCTCTGCTGGAAGGCCGCTGGACGGGCACCATGAACCTGACCGAGCCCCAGGCCGGCTCGGACTTGGCGTTGCTGAAGACCCGGGCCGCGCCCCAGGACGACGGCAGCTATCGCATCACCGGCCAGAAGATCTTCATCACCTATGGGGATCACGACATGGCCGAGAACATCATCCACCTGGTGCTGGCCCGCACCCCGGACGCGCCCAAGGGCGTGAAGGGCATTTCGCTGTTCATCGTGCCGAAGTTCCTGGTGAACGAGGACGGCAACCTGGGGGCGCGCAACGACGTCTATTGCGCCTCGCTCGAACACAAGCTGGGCATCCACGGCAGCCCCACGGCCGTGCTGCTGTACGGCTCGGGCAAGGGCGAAGTGGGCGAGGGCGCCGTCGGCTACCTGATCGGCGAGGAAAACCGCGGCCTGGAAGCCATGTTCATCATGATGAATGCGGCCCGCTACGCGGTGGGCCTGCAGGGCGTGGCCGTGTCCGAGCGCGCGCTGCAGCACGCGGCCGCCTATGCGGCCGAGCGCATCCAGGGCAATGCGCTCGAGGGGTCCGCGGGACCGGTGCCCATCGACCGCCATCCGGACGTCGCGCGCATGCTCGGAGTGATGCGCGGCCTGACGGAAGGCGCGCGGGCGGTGGCGTACGTGGCCGCCGGATACCGCGACAAGGCGGCCCGTGCGGCCGACGAGGCGGCCCGGGCCGAGGCGCGGGCCATCTACGAATATTGCGTCCCCATCGTCAAGGCCTTTTCCACCGAATCGTCGGTCGAGGTCGCCTCGCTGGGCGTGCAGGTGCATGGCGGCATGGGCTTCATCGAGGAAACCGGCGCGGCCCAGTACTATCGCGACGCCCGGATCCTGCCCATCTACGAGGGCACCACGGCGATCCAGGCCAACGACTTCATCGGCCGCAAGATCGTGCGCGACGGCGGCGCGGTGGCGCGCGGCCAGATCGGCGGCATGCGGGACACCGTCGCGGCCCTGCGGGCGGCCGGGGGAGACCACGCGCAGGCGCTGGAGCTGATCGCGCGCCGCCTGGAGGACGCGGCCGGCGCCTATGAGGCGGCCGTGGCCTTCGTCCTGGCGCACGTTCGCGAGGACATCCGGGGCGTCTTCACCGGCAGCGTGCCGTGCCTGATGCTGGCTGGCACGGCCCATGCCGGCTGGCAGCTGGCGCGGGCCGCGCTGGCCGCGGACGGCGCCATCCGGGCGGGGTCCACCGATCCCTTCCATGCCGGCAAGATCGCCACGGCGGTGCAGTATGCCGTGCACGTCCTGCCGCGCGCCGCGGCCCTGGGCGCCGCGATCGGCGAGGGGGTCCTGGCGGACCGCTATGGCCAATCGGCGCGGATATAGTTATAACGGAGTTGTATTTTCATGGCGTCCTTTATTCTGCAAGAATCTTAAGTATCTAAACCAGTTCGCCGCCCGGATTCCCCGTGGCGGCGGATACTTGAAGGAGCACCTGATGGCCGCGTTGCGTCTGGGCGATGTCGCCCCCGATTTCGAACAAGAATCGTCCCTGGGAAAAATCAAGTTCCACGAATGGCTGGGCGACAGCTGGGGAGTGCTGTTCTCCCACCCCGCCGATTTCACGCCGGTGTGCACGACCGAGCTGGGCTATACCGCCATCGTCTCGGGCGAGTTCGCCAAGCGCGGCGCCAAGGTCATCGCGGTGTCCGTCGACGGCAAGCAGTCGCACATCGACTGGATCAAGGACATCAACGACACGCAAAAGACCGACGTGCAGTATCCGATCCTGGCCGACGAGGACCGCAAGGTCGCGACGCTCTATGACATGATCCACCCGAATGCCAGCACGACGGCGACGGTGCGTTCCGTGTTCGTCATCGACCCGAACAAGAAAGTCCGCCTGATCCTGACCTATCCCGCCAGCACGGGCCGCAATTTCGACGAGATCCTGCGGGCGCTGGATTCCATCCAGCTGACCGACAATTACAGCGTCGCCACGCCGGTGAACTGGAAGCCGGGCGAGGACGTCATCATCGCGCCGTCCATCAAGGACCCCGCCGTGCTCAAGGAAAAATTCCCCAAGGGCTACCAGGAAGTGCGGCCGTACCTGCGCACCACCCCGCAGCCGAACCTCTGATCCGCCAGATCGGCACAAACCCGGGCCCGGCCCGGGTTTTGTCTTTTCCGGGCTACGAAAAGCCGCAGGCCGCGGGCGGGGGCTTGCGTCCATGGCTGATGTTTTGTACAGTATTCATGTACTGGATGAAAACACAGCATGGATCCTCGCAGGATCCGGAGACCTCCCATGAAAAACGCGACGAAAGACATCCTGATGGTGCTGATGTGGGCCGCCATGATTCCCGGCCTGATGTGGTTTGGCGCAGCCGTTGGATTCTGACCGGCGGGTTCTGATATAATTCCCCGTTTACCGCATCCTCTGGCCGGCACCTAATTCATCGTACAGCCGCGTCCAAGATGCCTCGGAGCCCACAGTGAATCTGATCGAAACCATTGAACAAGAAGAAATCGCGCGCCTGACCGAAGGCCGCACCATTCCCGAATTCGCCCCCGGCGATACGGTCGTGGTCAGCGTGAACGTCGTCGAAGGCTCGCGCAAGCGCGCCCAGGCCTACGAAGGCGTGGTCATCGCCCGCCGTAACCGTGGCCTGAACTCCGCGTTCACCGTGCGCAAGATCTCCTCCGGCGAAGCCGTCGAACGGACGTTCCAGCTGTATTCCCCGCAGATCGCCTCGATCGAGGTCAAGCGCCGGGGCGACGTCCGCCGTGCTAAGCTCTACTATCTGCGCGGCCGCACGGGCAAGGCCGCTCGCATCAAGGAAAAGCTGGTTCGCAAGTCCGCCTGATCCAGGCGACGCTGCACGGCCCAAAGGCACCCGTCAGGGTGCCTTTGTCTTTGGCGCGGGGGATCGTGTCCGCGCCCGCTGCAGGATGGCGATTTTTCAGGATGACATGACGCTTCCGCTTCCTTCCCCGGCCGGCCCGCGGCCAGCCACCTTCGATCCGGCGCTGCAGCCCGTCCTGCCGGGCATCCCCCTGCCGCCCCTGCCGGCGGAGTGCCTCCGGCTCGACTACATCCGCGATGCCTTCGGGCGGGCCGTCGACTGGCAGGTCGAGCCGCTCTTTGCGCAGGCCTTCTTGCCCGACAATCCCGCTTCGGCCCAGGCGCGCCATGCCGCCGTCCTGATGCCGCTGGTCCAGCGCGCCGACGGGCTGCACGTGCTGTTCACCCGGCGTGCCGCGCACCTGCATCATCATGCCGGGCAGATCAGCTTTCCGGGCGGGCGGATCGAGCCGACCGACGCCAGCGCGGTCGAGGCTGCCATCCGCGAGACGCGCGAGGAGATCGGCGTGGACCGGCAGTTCGTGCAGGTCATGGGCGTGCAGCCGGCCCTGCTGACGACCACCCGGTTCCTGATGACGCCCGTGGTGGGCGAATTGCTGCCCGGATTCCACGTCCAGGCGGATCAGTCCGAGGTCGCCGAGGTCTTCGAGGTGCCGCTGGCGGTGCTGATGGACCCGACCCAGCATCGCCTGCACCAGCTGCAGACGGCCTGGGGCCACGGGCGCTGCTATTTTTCCGTGCGCTGGCAGTCGTATTTCATCTGGGGCGCGACCGCCATCCTGCTGCGCAACTTCTACTACTTCCTGGCGGCCTCCGCGGGTCTGCAGCGATAGTCAGTACCGCTTCGCCGCCTGGTTCTCCGCCAGGATGCGTTTGTACAGGGCATGCCGCTCGGCCGAGATCTCGCCACGGGCCACGGCCGCCAGCACGCCGCAGCCCGGCTCGTGCTGGTGGGTGCAGTTGTAGAAGCGGCAGCGCTCGACGGCCGGGGCGAATTCCGGGAAACCGTGTTCGATGGCCTGGGGATCCAGGTGTTGCAGACCGAAGGCCTGGAATCCCGGCGAGTCGATCAGCTCGCCGCCGTTGGGCAGGGTGTACAGCCGCGTCTGCGTGGTGGTGTGGCGGCCGGTGCCGAGGGCTTCGGAGTGCGCCTGGGTGGCCGCCCCGGCGGCCGGCACGAGGGTGTTGAGCAGGGTGGACTTGCCCATGCCGCTTTGGCCCAGCAGCAGCGTGCGGCGGCCCGGCAGCAGGGGCTCCAGGCGCTCGTGGACCTCGGCGGCGTCCAGGGCGCACAGCGACAGGACCGGCACACCCAGCGCCTCGGGCACGGCCAGGCGGGCGCGGGCCGCGGCCGTCGTCGGCAGGTCGGCCTTGTTCAGCACGATCAGCGCCGGGATGCCGGCGCTGCCGGCGGCCACCAGGGCGCGGCCCAGCAGATCGTCGGAAAACTCGGGCTCGGCGGCCAGGACCAGCAGCAGCTGGTCGATGTTCGCGGCAAACAGCTTGCTGCGCTGGGCGTCCGAGCGGTAGAACAGGTTGCGCCGCGGCAGGATGTCGGTAATGACGCCCTCGTGCTGGCCTTCGGGCAGCACGCGCACCCGGTCGCCCACGGCGATACCGGCCTTTTTTCCCCGGGTGTAGCAGTGGCGGACCTGGTCCGTGCCCTCGATCGCCACGCGGTAGTGGCGCCCATGGGCCGCGACGACGCGGCCTTCCCGGGCGGATTCACCCATGACGCAGGCGCGCGATGCGCACCGCCGCGGAAGGATGGCTGTCGTACCAGGCCGAATGCACCGGATCCGGGGTCAGCGTGGCGGCATTGTCGTCGTACAGCTTGACCAGGGCGCTGCCCAGCGGGTCGGCGCCGCACTGCCTGACGGCGTACTGGTCCGCCTGGAACTCGTCGCGCCGCGAGAGCAGGCTGGCGAGCGGCGCGGCCCAGAACGTGAAGACCGGCAGCGTCAGCATGAAGAGCACCAGCGCCAGGCCGTCGTTGGGACGGCTGAGCTGGGGAATCACGCCCAGGCCGGTGTAGAACCACACTTGCGTCGACAGCCAGGCCAGCAGGTGCAGGAACAGGCCCGCCGCCACGAAGCCGAGGACGAGGCGCCGGAGGATGTGATGGTGGGCGAAGTGTCCCAGCTCGTGGGCCAGGACGGCCTCGACCTCGTCGGCGTCCAGGCGCGAGAGCAGGGTGTCGAAGAACACGATGCGGCGGTGCCGGCCGAAGCCGGTGAAATAGGCGTTGCCATGGGCCGAACGGCGCGACCCGTCCATGACGAACAGGCCCGACAGGCCGAAATGGCAGCGCCGCGCCAGGGCATGGATGCGCTGGCTCAGTGCCGGATCGTCCAGCGGCGTGAAGCGGTTGAAGAGCGGCGCGATGAAGCTGGGATACAGCCACAGGACCAGCAGGTTGAAGGCCACCCACACGCCCCAGGCCCACCAGGCCCAGTCGGCGCCGGCGGCGCCCATCACCCACAGGATGGCCGCCAGCAGCGGCGCGCCCAGCACCAGGGTGATGGCCAGCATCTTCAGCGCGTCCGAGAGAAACAGGCGCGGCGTCATGCGGTTGAAGCCGAAGCGGGCCTCCAGGCGGAAGGTGCGCCAGGCCGAGAACGCCAGGCCGACGGCGCCCAGCAGGGCCAGGACGCTGCCGACCAGGGCCATCTGGCGCCAGAGTTCGGATTCGATCAGGCGGCCCAGCGCCAGGTCCAGGACTTGCAGTCCGCCCAGCAGGGTCAGGCCCAGCAGGATGGCAGCCTCGGTGATGCGCTCGATCATGGAGAGCTGGCAGCGGGCCACGGTGTAGTCCGCCGCCCGCTGGTGGCTGCGCAGGCCGATGCGCCCCGCGAAGGCTTCGGGCACCGTGTCGCGGTGCGCCTGCACGTGGCGGATCTGGCGCCGGGCCAGCCAGTAGCGGATCAGCAGATCGCCGATCAGGCAGGCGAGAAAGAGGAACGTCAGCATGTCCGACTGGCCGATATGCGAAAATTGGGTTTTTGCTTGCAAGGATTATAGGTGATGGCTGCGAATGATCAGCGCCTGATCTGGCTCGATATGGAAATGTCCGGCCTGGATCCTGAAAAAGAACGCATTCTGGAGATCGCCCTCATTGTGACGGAGCCCGACCTGACCGAGGTCGCCCAGGCGCCGGTGCTGGTGATCCACCAGGACGACGCCGTGCTCGACGGCATGGACAAATGGAATCGCTCCACCCACGGCAAGAGCGGCCTGATCGACAAGGTCAAGGCGTCCACGCTGACGGAGTCGGCGGCCGAGGACGTGCTGCTGCAGTTCCTGGCGCCCCTGGTGCCGGCCGGCAAATCTCCCATGTGCGGCAATACCATCGGGCAGGACCGCCGCTTCATGGTGAAATACATGCCGCGCCTGGAGGCCTATTTCCATTACCGCAACCTGGACGTGAGCACCCTCAAGGAACTGTCCCTGCGCTGGCGGCCCGAGGTCTACCGCAGCTTCACCAAGGCCAGCAAGCACGAGGCCCTGGCCGACATCCAGGAATCCATCAACGAGCTCAAGCATTACCGCGAGCATTTCCTGCGCGTGTGAACATGGGCCCGGGCATCGCCGGCATCGGCACGGATCTGCTGCGGGTCGGACGGATCGAACGCATCTACGCCCGCCACGGCGACCGCCTGGCGCAACGGATCCTGGGCGCCGAGGAACAGCAGGTGCACGCCCGCCGCGCGGCCCGCGATCCGCGCCGCGGCATCCTCTACCTGGCCACGCGCTTCGCCGCCAAGGAGGCCTTCTCCAAGGCCATCGGCCTGGGCATCCACATGCCGATGACCTGGTCGCGGGTGCAGATCCTGAACCGACGGGGCGGGGCGCCCGAGATCCGTCTGTCGGGGCCGCTGAAGGACTGGTACGATGCCCGCTTCGGCGCATCGCACGTCTCCGTCACCGACGAATCCGACATGGTGGCGGCCTTCGTCGTGGTGGAATGCCGCCCGCCGGTCGACGCCCCCTGAATCCGTCCAATTTCCGAGTCCCGCACACTATGCCTGCCTTCATGCCCCCCGGTCCCGTCATGGTCGACGTGGACGGACTGGAACTCACCGACGCCGAGCGCCTGCGCCTGCGTCATCCCCAGGTCGGCGGCGTGATCCTGTTCGCCCGCAATTTTGCCGACCGGGCCCAGCTCGCGGCCCTGTGCGCGGCCATCCATGCCGAACGCGACGAGCCCCTCCTGATCGCCGTCGACCACGAAGGCGGGCGCGTGCAGCGGTTCCGCACCGATGGCTTCACGCCGCTGCCGGCCATGCGCGCGCTGGGCCGCTGGTACGAGCAGGACCCCCAGTCCGCCCTGCGGGGCGCCACCGCGACCGGCTTCGTGCTGGCCAGCGAACTGCGCGCCTGCGGGGTGGACTTCAGCTTCACGCCGGTGCTGGACCTCGATTACGGGGTCAGCGAGGTGATCGGCAACCGGGCCTTCCACGAGGACCCCGCCGTGGTGGCGCTGCTGGCGCGCGCCCTGATCCAGGGGCTGGCGCAGGCCGGCATGGCGGCCTGCGGCAAGCACTTCCCGGGCCACGGCGCGGTCGCGGCCGATTCCCATCACGCGATTCCGGTCGACGAACGCCCGCTGGCCGAGATCCTGGCGGCCGACGCCGCGCCGTACGCCTGGCTGGGCGACCTGGCCCTGCCGGCCGTCATGCCCGCGCATGTGATCTATCCGCAGGTGGCGCCGGAGCCGGCCGGTTTTTCCCGCCGCTGGGTCACCGGGGTGCTGCGCGAGCAGTTCGCCTATGATGGTGTGGTGTTTTCCGACGACCTGACCATGGAAGGCGCGAGCGTCGCCGGGGACATCCACGCGCGCGCCCGCGCCGCGCTGGATGCCGGCTGCGACATGGTGCTGGTCTGCAACCGCCCGGATCTCGCCGACGAGCTGCTGGCCGCCCTGGTCGACCGTCCCCTGGACCCCCAGTCCGTGCGCCGCCTCCGGCGCCTGGCGCCCACCCGGCCCGCCCCGGACTGGGCCGGCCTGCTGTCCGACCCGAGGTATCTGCGTGCCCGAAGCCTTCGATCTGAAAACCTTTCTGGCTGACCTGCCGCACCTGCCGGGGGTCTACCGGCACCTGGATGCCGCGGGCGAAGTCCTGTACGTGGGCAAGGCGCGCGACCTCAAGCGGCGCGTCAGCTCCTATTTCCAGAAGGGCGGCCACGGCCCGCGCATCGAGCACATGCTGGCCCGGGTGGCGCGCACCGAGGTCACGGTCACGCGCACCGAGGCCGAGGCGCTGATCCTGGAAAACAACCTGATCAAGCGCCTCAAGCCGCACTACAACATCCTGTTCCGGGACGACAAGTCCTACCCCTACCTGCACATCACCGACCACGAGGCCCCCCGCATCGTCTATTACCGGGGCAGCACCCAGGGCAAGGGGCATTTCTTCGGGCCCTATCCCAACTCCTGGGCCGTGCGCGAGACCATCCAGATCCTGCAGAAGGTCTTTCACCTGCGCACCTGCGAGGACAGCGTCTACGCCCACCGGTCCCGGCCTTGCCTGCTGCATCAGATCGGCCGCTGCTCCGCGCCCTGCGTCGGGCGGATTTCGCTGGAGGACTACCGGGCCGACGTCCAGCGCGCGATCCGCTTTCTCGAAGGCCGCACCACCGAGGTGCTCGAAGAGATCGAACAGCGCATGATGGCGGCGGCCGGGCGCGAGGATTTCGAGCAGGCGGCGGTGCTGCGCGACCAGATGCGCGCCCTGGCCAAGGTCCTGCAGCAGCAGACCATGGAGCAGGTCGGCGAGGACAGCGCCGACGTCATCGCCGTGGAGATCTCCGGCGGGCGCGTGTGCGTGAACCTGGCGATGGTGCGCGCGGGGCGCCATCTGGGCGACAAGCCGCTGTTTCCCACGCAGGCGCAGGACGAGGCGGCCGAGGACGTGCTGGCGGCCTTCGTGGCGCAGCACTACGCGGAGAACCCCGTGCCGCCGGTCCTGGTGTGCTCGCATGTCCTGCCCGATCCGGACCTGATCGTCATGCTGGCCGAGCAGCACGGCCACAAGGTGCGGGTCCTGACGCGGCCGCAGGGCACGCGCCGCAGCTGGCTGGAGCAGGCGCAGCGCAATGCCCGCATGGCCCTGGCGCAGCGCCTGTCGGAATCCAGCGCCCGCGAGGCGCGCACCCTGGCCCTGGCCGTGGAGCTGGACCTCGATACCGACGAGGAATCGCTGGCCGCCCTGCACATCGAATGCTTCGACATCAGCCATACGGCGGGCGAGGCGACCCAGGCCTCGTGCGTGGTCTACAAGAACCACGCCATGCAGCACGCGCTGTACCGGCGCTTCAACATCGCCGGCATCGAGCCGGGCGACGACTACGCGGCCATGCGCCAGGCGCTGACCCGGCGCTATGCGCGGGTGGCCGATGGCGAGGTTGCCTTGCCCGACATCGTGCTGATCGATGGCGGGGAGGGGCAGGTGGGCGTGGCGCGCCGGGTGTTCGAGGAACTGGGCCTGGACGTCAGCCGCATCGTGGGCGTCAAGAAGGGCGACCACCGCAAGGTGGGTCTGGAAACCCTGGTCTTCGTGGACGGGCGCCCCTCCGTTGCCCTGGGGGTCGAATCCGCGGCGCTGATGCTGGTGGCCGAGGTGCGCGACGAGGCGCACCGCTTTGCCATCACCGGCATGCGCGCGCGCCGCGCCAAGGCGCGCAATGTCTCGCGGCTGGAGGAAATCGAGGGCGTGGGCCAGCACCGGCGCCAGAAACTGCTGGCCCGCTTCGGCGGATTCTCGGGCGTGGCCGATGCCAGCATCGACGAACTGGCGGGCGTCGAGGGCATTTCCCGGCAGCTGGCCGAACGCATCTACCACGCTTTGCGCTGAGGGCGGCGGCTTAGGGTAGTATTACGCCTATCATGCCGTTCAATTTCCCCATCGCCCTGACATGGCTGCGCATCGCCATGATCCCGTTGCTCGTGGCGCTGTACTACCTGCCCGATGCCTGGACGCAATCGGGCTGGCGGGATACGGCCGCCGCGCTGGCCTTCATCGTGGCCGCGGTCACCGACTGGCTCGACGGCTATCTGGCGCGCCGCTGGAACCAGACCTCGGCCTTCGGGGCGTTCCTGGATCCGGTGGCCGACAAGCTGATGGTGGTCGCCGCCCTGCTGATCCTGCTGAACCTCGGCCGGGTCGACCTGCTGATCGCCCTCGTCATCATCGGCCGCGAGCTGACCATCTCCGCCCTGCGGGAATGGATGGCCAAGATCGGCGCGAGCCGCAGCGTGGCCGTGCACCGCCTGGGCAAATTCAAGACCGCCGCCCAGATGGTCGCCATCCCGTGCCTGCTGTACTGGCAGCCCCTCGAGGGCGTGCCGGTACGCCTTGTCGGACAGATCCTGATCGTGGTGGCCGCGATCCTGACGGTCTGGTCCATGTGCTACTACCTGCAAAAGGCCTGGCCGGAGATCCGCGACCGCAGTTGATGGCCGCGGGGCTATTGCCGCAGGGTCCTTGCCTGGCCGATCTCGCCGGGCTGGAAATTCGCCCGCCACGGATTGATGTCGAGCCCGCCGCGCCGGGTGTAGCGTGCGTACACCAGCAGTTGCTCGGGCGCGCACCGCGCCGTGATCTCGCCGTAGATCTTTTCCACGCACAGTTCGTGGAATTCGCGGCAGCGCCGCAGCGACACGATGTAGCGCAGCAGCCCGGCCCGGTCGATGCGGGGGCCGGCGTACTGGACCTGCAGGCTGGCCCAGTCGGGCTGGCCGGTCACCGGGCAGTTGGATTTCATCAGCTCCGTCACCAGGGTTTCGCGCACGAAAGGCGCCGGCTGCGACAGCGCCAGGGCGGCTGGGTCCGGTTCGTCGGCCGGCTCGAAATCGATGTCCTGGTCGTCGATGCAGGTGCCGCGCAGCGGCGCGCAGCTCAGCTCGAATGCCGGACGCACGGACAGGATCTCGACGTGTACCGGCTTGCCGCAGGCGCGGCCGAGGTCCGCCGCCAGGCGCTGGCGGACGATGTCCGGGTATTCGATGCGTTCCTCGTTGAAGCTGTTCAGATAGAGCTTGAGGGATTTCGATTCGACGAGGTTCGGGCTGGCCGCGGGCACCGTGAAGCGGCCCATCGCCACCACAGGCCGTCCCCGGCCGTTCAGCCACGACAGCTCGTAGGCGTTCCAGATGTCGGCCCCATGGGGCGCCTGGGGCAGGTCCAGGCCGGCGCGGGTATCCGCCCGGGCGATGGGAAACAGCAGGGCGGGGTCGTAATGGTCGGATCCGGTCGCGCGATGCCCCAGGGGGCTGGCTTCCAGTGCGGAGATTTTCATGGCGAGGTCTGAAGTCGGGGACAAGCGCCTCCATTGTACCGTTCCGCCGGCCTCGATTTCATATGATGAAAGAAGGGTTTTGGGATGTGAAAACGCGGTGCTGCAGCGCATCCGTCATCCTTTCATGATCAGGAAAATAATTTCGCAACATGAAATCGATCTCGTAATCCATTGATATATAAAAAATAAATTTTCTGTCTTATATAAGATATAAGTCATGTGTGCGGTGCAGCACTCGCGTAGACTGTTCCTCAACGGTTTCTAATCTGTTCATCTGAGGAGCAACACCATGACCACTCGCGAAACGGAAGTGCGCAACCTGCAACGGAGCTGGGCCGAAGACGCCCGCTGGCAAGGCGTCAAACGCGGCTACAGCGCCGACGAAGTCGTGCGCCTGCGGGGATCCGTGGTGGTGGAGCACACCCTGGCGCGGCGCGGCGCCGAAAAGCTCTGGGATCTGCTGCACACCGAGGATTACGTCAACGCCCTGGGCGCGCTGACCGGCAACCAGGCCATGCAGCAGGTGAAGGCCGGCCTCAAGGCCATCTACCTGTCGGGCTGGCAGGTCGCGGGCGACGCCAACATCGCCGGCGAGATGTACCCCGACCAGTCGCTGTATCCGGCCAATTCCGTGCCCAGCGTCGTCAAGCGCATCAACAATTCCCTGACCCGCTGCGACCAGATCCAGTGGATGGAAGGCAGGAACCCCGGCGACGAGGGCTACGTCGACTACTACGCCCCCATCGTGGCCGATGCCGAGGCGGGTTTCGGCGGCGTCCTGAACGCCTTTGAACTGATGAAGTCCATGATCGAGGCGGGCGCCGCCGGCGTGCACTTCGAAGACCAGCTGGCGTCGGTGAAGAAATGCGGCCACATGGGCGGCAAGGTCCTGGTGCCCACCCGCGAGGCGGTGGCCAAGCTGGTGTCCGCGCGGCTGGCGGCCGACGTGCTGAACGTCCCGACCCTGCTGGTGGCGCGCACCGACGCGGAAGCCGCCGACCTGCTGACCAGCAACATCGACGACAACGACGCGCCCTTCGTGACGGGCGAGCGCACGGTCGAGGGCTTCTACCGCACGCGCGCCGGCCTGGACCAGGCCATTGCGCGCGGCCTGGCCTACGCCCCGTACGCCGACCTGATCTGGTGCGAGACCTCCACGCCCAACCTGGAATATGCCCGCAAGTTTGCCGAGGCCATCCATCGCCGCTTCCCGGGCAAGATGCTGGCCTACAACTGCTCGCCGTCCTTCAACTGGAAGAAGAACCTGGACGACGCCACGGTGGCGAAGTTCCAGCGCGAGCTGGGCGCCATGGGCTACAAATTCCAGTTCATCACGCTGGCCGGCTTCCACGCGCTGAACTACAGCATGTTCGAGCTGGCGCACGGCTATGCCCGTACGCAAATGAGCGCCTTCGTTGAACTGCAGCAAAAGGAATTCGCCGCGGCCGACCTGGGCTTTACCGCCGTGAAGCACCAGCGCGAGGTGGGTGTCGGCTATTTCGATGCCGTGACCCAGACCATCGAGGGCGGCCAGTCCTCGACCACCGCCTTGAGCGGTTCGACCGAGGAAGCCCAGTTCGACGAGACCCCCGCGGCCCAGGTGGCCTGAACGATAGCAGTGAGAGAGGACAGGGGGAAGAGGGGCCCCCTGCGATGTGCTTCGGGAAGGCTCGCGCCTTCCCTTTTTTTGTTCAACATGTGCCGGCGCCATTTCATGCTGCGACACCGTAGGCATGCGGATGGGGCGCCCGTCGGCCGTGCGCTATTGACTCTAGGTTTCCATGGAAACTAAAATGGCTTGTGTTTCCATGGAAACCATTATGAAGACATCGAAAGAACCCACGCCCAGCCACCTCGAAGACCATCTTGGCTACTGGCTGCGTTTTGTCTCCAATTCCGTCTCCAGGGGTTTTCAGCAATTGCTGGAAGCCGAGGGGACCTCGGTGACCGAATGGGTCGCCCTGCGTGCGCTGTTCGAGCAGGCCGGGACCAGTCATGCGGAACTCATCCAGCGTCTGGGCATGACCAAGGGAGCCGCATCCAAAGTGGCCAGCCGGCTGGAAGAAAAGGGGCTGGTGGAGCGGCGACCGGCCAGTCGCTCCCGGCGGGAGCAGGTGCTCTGCCTGACGCGCAAGGGCAGGGCGCTGGTACCCCGCCTGTCCGCCTTGGCGGATCAGAACGATGCGCATTTCTTTGGGCATATGCAGGTCGGCCAGCGCAAAGCGCTCCGCGAGATGCTGGAGGCTTTGGTCGTGCATCACCAGATTCACGAGGTTCCCGTCTCCTGACGGTTCCGGGCTTTTGTCCACCTATTTCTTCCACAGGAGTCATCCATGAACGAACTCGCTCAAGCCACGATCCGCGAGACCTCGCGGGCTTCCGCCGCAGGAACCATCCACTTTGGCCGGGTCGTCGGCCAGCTGGCAGCCGCGGGGGTGGAGTCATACGCGGCCGACTATCGCGCCCGCCGGACCACTTATTACCTGCCCGACGGGCAAATGCAGGACATTCCGCTGGACGTGCCCGATGTCGCCATCGCCCATGACTTCGACGCCCAGGCACTGCAAGACGCGATTCGCGGCGCGCAGCGGGGGGATGTGATGTATCCGGAGTTCAAGCGGCTGAGCTGCGCGGCGGGCTGCGTCGGCTACATGGTCTGGATCGCAGGGCGCCATGTGACCTACTTTGGCCGTCGCGGCGAAGTCCATGTCGAGCAGTTTCCGGACTGAAATCTCGATCCCGTCACCGTGCTGATCGCATCGGCCTGGGCACCGCCTGGGGATGAATCTTGATTTGCATCAAAGTTCGCCTCCGGGTTCGTGGCTATAGTCCCTGCCTATGCGAGCCCCCTCCCTTTTCACGCCTCCGCCCTGCATGAGCGACGCGATGCGCCGCGCGCGCCGGCACATGCTGGCGCGCACGGGCCTGGCCTGGCTGATCATGATGCAGGTCATGATGCTGGCCTTTCCGGGCTACCTGCGTCATGCGGCGCGCCCGGCGGATTCCCAGCAGGCGCTGGAGCAGGCCATCGTGCTGATGAACTGGCTCAGCCTCGTCCTGTGCGTGCCGCTGATCCTCTATTGCGCCTGGCCCGTCTGGCGCGGCGCCGCCCGCGGCCTGGCCCGGGGCCGGGTGGGCATGGACGTGCCCGTCGCCCTCGGCATCCTGGCCGCCTTCATCCCCAGCGCGATCGCCACCTGGCGGGACGCGGGCGAGGTCTATTTCGATTCGGTCTCGATGTTCGTGGCCTTCCTGCTGAGCGCGCGCTTCCTGGAACTGTGCGCCCGCCAGGCGGCGGGCGAGCACCGGCCGGACGACGCCGTGCTGCTGCGCCTGGCCGACCGGCTGGCCTTCCGCTTCGTCTGCATCCAGATCCTGCTGGCCGCCGCCGTGGGCCTGTACTGGTGGCAGGCCCGGCCTGACCACGCCGTGGCGGTGACGGTGGCCCTGCTGGTCATGAGCTGCCCCTGCGCGCTGTCGATGTCGGTACCCGCCGCCCTGGCGGCCCGGCGCGCGGCGGCGCTGCGCGAGGCGTCCGGGGCCGCCGGCCCGGCCGACCGGGCCATGCGGCGCGTCGCCCGGCAGAACCTGTACGGGTCGCTGGCCTGGCACGTCCTGATGACGCCGCTGGCGGCCTTCGGCTGGGTGCAGCCGTGGCTGGCGGCCATCACCATGCTGGTGTCCTCGCTGGCCGTGGCCGCCAATGCCTGGCGGCTGGCTCGCGGTGTCCCGGACGGCCCCCCGCGCCTGGCCGCGAATCCCGGCTGAGGCGGCATGGACGCGCTCTTCCTGCTCCTGCCGGTCTCCCTGCTGTTCGTCCTGGGCATCGGCGCGGCGTTCTGGTGGGCGATCTTCGCCGGCCAGTTCGACGACACCCGCGACGCCGCCACGGCGATCCTGAAGGACGACGATGGCGGGCCTTCCGGGACGGATTGATGTAGATCAAGGCCGATTCCGGGGGCTTCAGGGATTATTCAGGTTTTCAAAAATCAATGTCTTAACCTTGTTCTGAGGGGAATGTTTATGGGCACGACCGGGCATACCGGAACACCGGCCGAAACCTTCAATTACGGCGTGGTCCGGCAGTTCACCATCGCCACGATCATCTGGGGCGTGGTTGGGATGGCGGTCGGCGTGCTGATCGCATCGCAGCTGATCTGGCCGGAACTGAACTTCAACACGCCCTGGCTCAGCTATGGGCGCCTGCGTCCGCTGCACACCAACGGCGTGATCTTCGCCTTCGGCGGCAGCGCCCTGTTCGCGACTTCGTACTACGTGGTGCAGCGCACCTGTCAGGTGCGGCTGTTTTCCGACCGGCTGGCGGCCTTCACGTTCTGGGGCTGGCAGGCGGTGCTGGTCGGCGCGGTGATCACCCTGCCCATGGGCTACACCTCCACCAAGGAATATGCCGAGCTGGAATGGCCGCTGGACATCCTGATCACCCTGGTCTGGGTGGCCTATGCCATCGTCTTCTTCGGCACGATCGCCAAGCGCCGCGTCCGGCACATCTACGTGGCCAACTGGTTCTTCGGGTCCTACATCCTGACGATCGCGATCCTGCACATCTTCAACAACCTGGAACTGCCCGTCTCGGCCTGGAAGTCCTATTCCGCCTACGCCGGCGTGCAGGACGCCATGGTGCAGTGGTGGTATGGCCACAACGCCGTGGGCTTCTTCCTCACCACCAGTTTCCTCGGCATGATGTACTACTTCGTGCCCAAGCAGGCCGGCCGCCCGATCTATTCCTACCGGCTGTCCATCGTGCACTTCTGGGCGCTGGCCTTCACCTACATGTGGGCCGGTCCGCACCACCTGCTGTACACCTCGCTGCCCGACTGGACCCAGTCGCTGGGCATGGCGTTCTCGCTGATCCTGCTGGCGCCGTCCTGGGGCGGCATGATCAACGGCATCATGACGGTGTCGGGCGCCTGGCACAAGTTGCGCACCGATCCGATCCTGAAGTTCCTGGTGGTCGCGCTGTCCTTCTACGGCATGGCGACCTTCGAGGGATCCATGATGTCGATCCGCACGGTCAACGCCCTGTCGCACTACACCGACTGGACCGTCGGCCACGTGCACGCCGGCGCCCTGGGCTGGGTGGCGATGATCACCTTCGGCTCGCTGTACTACCTGATTCCGCGCCTGTACGGCCGCGAGAGCATGGCCCGCCCGGACCTGATCAATCTGCACTTCTGGCTGGCGACGCTGGGCGTGGTGCTGTACATCGCCTCGATGTGGATCGCCGGCGTGATGCAGGGCCTGATGTGGCGCGCCACCGGCGAGGACGGCATGCTGACCTACAGCTTCGTCGAGGTCGTGAAATCGACCTATCCCTTCTATACGATCCGCATGATCGGCGGCCTGTTCTTCCTGTCGGGCATGTGCCTGATGGCCTGGAACACCTGGCTGACCGCGCGTGGCCGGCAGCGGGTCAATCCCCTCGTGCCGCTGGAAAATCCCCATGCCCGCGTCGAGCCCGCCCCCGTCCCCGCGGCCGCCGTGCCGGCATCGGCCTGAGGAGTCCACCATGTCCGCCAACAAGAAACGCTTCTCCCACGAGATGCTGGAACGCAACGTCGGCCTGCTGATCATCTTCAGCATCCTGGTGGTGTCCTTTTCCGGCCTCGTGCAGATCATTCCGCTGTTCTTCCAGCACTCGACCACCACGGCCGTCGAGGGCGTCCGGCCCTACGAACCGCTGCGGCTGGTCGGGCGCGACGTCTACATCCGCGAGGGCTGCGTCGGCTGCCATTCCCAGCAGGTCCGCAAGCTGCAGTCCGAGGTCCAGCGCTATGGCCCGTATTCCATCGCGGCCGAATCGGTGTACGACCATCCCTTCCTCTGGGGCTCCAAGCGCACGGGGCCCGACCTGGCCCGCGTGGGACAGCGCTACTCCGACGAATGGCACCGGATCCACCTGCGCAATCCGCGCGACGTGGTCAAGGAATCCAATATGCCGGCCTACCCCTGGCTGCAGCGCAATACCGTGGAAGGCGCGGACGTGCAGGCCCGCATGCGCACGCTGCGCACGCTGGGCGTGCCGTATACGGACGAGGACATCGCCGCCGCGCCGGATCAGCTCAAGGGCAAGACCGAGGAAGACGCCGTGGTCGCCTACCTGCAGGGCCTGGGCGTGGGGGGCCGCGCCGCGGCCGAAGACACCATGAAGCGCGGGGGCCACTGAAATGCTTGCCGTGATCAATGGGCTGGTGACGGGCCTGGCCATGCTGACCTTCGCGGGGATCGTCTGGTGGGCCTGGTCGGCCCATCGGGCCGAGGCCAACCGCCAGGCGGCCCAGCTGCCCTTCGCCCTGCCCGAGGAATATCAGAACGATCAGCATGCCGGGGATACCCATGAGTGACTTCATCAGCAGTTTCTGGAGCTATTACATCGCGGTCATCGCGCTGGGCGGCATCGTCTGGTGCGTGTACCTGCTGTTCTCGCAGCGCGCCTGGCTCAAGCGCGACGTCAAGGCCGTCGAGAGCACCGGCCACGTCTGGGACGGCGACCTGACCGAGCTGAACAATCCCGTGCCGCGCTGGTGGACGGTCATGTACCTGCTGCTGTGCGCCTTCGCGCTGGGCTACCTGATCCTGTATCCGGGCCTGGGCAGCAACCCCGGCACGCTCGGCTTTACCGCCGGCAAGCAGGTCCTGCAGGAACAGGAGGCCCTGAACGCCCGCGTCCAGCCCATATACGAGCGCTTTCGCGACATGCCGATCCCCGAGATCGCCCGCGACGACCAGGCGCGCGACATCGGCCAGCGGCTGTTCCTGAACAACTGCGCCCAATGCCACGGCTCGGACGCAAAGGGCGGGCGCGGCTTTCCCAACCTCACGGACGACGACTGGCTGTGGGGCGGCGAGCCGGAGCAGATCCTGCGGACCATCACCAAGGGCCGCCACGGCGTGATGCCGGCCTGGGCCGCCATGATCAAGCCCGAGGACGCCTCGGCGATCGCCCAGTACGTGCGCTCGCTCTCGGGCCTGGCCCACGACCCGCTGCGGGTCAACGCCGGCCGGCGCGGCTTCGAGACCTATTGCGCCGCCTGTCATGGCGCCGAGGGCAAAGGCAACCCGCTGCTGGGCGCGCCCAACCTCACCGACGGCGTCTGGCTGTACGGCAGCTCCGAGGCCACCATCGTCGAGACCATCCTGAATGGCCGCGACAACCAGATGCCGGCGCAGGAAACCCATCTGACCCCGGAACAGATCCGCCTGCTGGCTGGCTGGGTCTGGGGACAATCGAACCGCTAAAGCCATCCAGAGGACACCATGCAGAAGGACACCTCCCAACAGGCCGCCACGCCCGCACCGCGTGACGATCCGGCCTGGCAGCCCGTGCGCAGGATCCGCAAGGGCTCGGGGGGTGGCGGCACCTCGCCCCAGGTCGAGAAGGCCCTGGCCGAGGTCCGCTCCAAGATCTATCCGCGCTCGGTCCAGGGCCATTTCGCCCGCATCCGCGTGTGGATGGTGTTCCTCACGCAGGCGGTCTTCTACGGGCTGCCCTGGATCCAGTGGAACGGGCGCCAGGCCGTGCTGTTCGACCTGGGCGCGCGCAAGTTCTATCTCTTCGGCATGGTGCTGTGGCCCCAGGACGTCATCTATCTGGCGGTACTGCTGGTGCTGTCGGCTTTCGCGCTGTTCCTGTTCACGGCGATGGCGGGGCGGCTGTTCTGCGGCTACGCCTGTCCGCAGACGGTCTACACCGAGCTCTTCATGTGGATCGAGGCCCGGGTCGAGGGCGACCGCCTGGCGCGGATCCGCCTGGACGAACAGCCCTGGAACGCCCGCAAGCTGCGGCTGAAGGCGACCAAGCATTTCCTCTGGATCGTGCTGGCGCTGTGGACGGGCTATACCTTCATCGGCTATTTCGCCCCGATCCGCGAGCTGGCCGCGCACCTGGCGGCCTTCGAACTGGGCCCCTGGCAGTGGTTCTGGATGCTGTTCTACGCCTTTGCCACCTGGGGCAACGCGGGCTTCATGCGCGAGGCCGTCTGCAAGTACATGTGCCCCTACGCGCGCTTCCAGAGCGTCATGGTCGACGACGACACCTTCGTCGTCACCTACGATCACGTGCGGGGCGAGCCGCGCGGCGGCCGCTCGCGCAAGATCGACCACAAAGAGGCCGGCATGGGCGATTGCGTGGACTGCAGCCTGTGCGTGCAGGTCTGCCCCACCGGCATCGACATCCGCGACGGGCTGCAGTACATGTGCATCGGTTGCGGCGCCTGCGTGGACGCCTGCGACTCCGTCATGGACAAGATGGGCTACGAGCGCGGGCTGATCCGCTACACCTCGGGCAATGCCATCACCGAGCGGCTGACGCAGCCGCAGGTGCGCAAGCGCATGCTGCGCCCCCGGGTGCTGGCCTATTCGGCGCTGTTGGGCGCCATCGCCGTGGGCTTCGTGTTCTCGCTGGCGACACGCACGACGCTGCGCGTGGACGTGATCCGCGACCGGGGCGCCCTGGGACGCGAGGTCCCCGGCGGCCTGATCGAGAACGTCTACCGCCTGCAGATCATCAATTCGGCCGAGATGCCGGTGGAACTGGACCTGTCCGCCAGCGGCGTGACCGGCCTGTCGCTGCAGACCGCCGACCAGGGGACGTCGCGGGTGCGGGTCGAGGGCTCGTCCAACCGCCTGGTGCCGGTCGTCCTGCGCGCGCCGGCCCAGGGGCTGGCGCCGGGCCTGCACGACATCCGCATCGAGGCCGTCGGCACCCGGGCGCCCGACGACAGCACCACGGTGATCGAGCAGTCCAGTTTCTACGTCCCCCGCTGAAGGAGCTCCCCATGCAGCCGGAAATACGCGAAAATCTGTCCGAAGGCCGGCCCTGGTGGCGACACCGCTGGCCCTGGCTGCTCCTGCTGGGGCCTGCAGTGGCCGTCGTGGGCTGCGCGATCACCATCGCCCTGGCGTTCCAGTCCTATGGCGACCAGGAGATCCACGACGGCGGGGCGCGGCAGGGCCTGGTGGTGGCGCCGCCGCCGCCGCCCGCGCCGGCCGCGCACTGAGTGATGGCATCTGAGGAGAACGGCTTTGAAGGCACGCAATCTGATGTGGATCCTGTGGCCCTCGTTCCTGATGGCGGGGGTGGCCAGCGCGGTCGTGTTCGCCTTGCTCGATCCCCTGGACCTGGTGTTCCTCGGGCGGTTCCACGGCAGCCGGCCGACCGTCTACACCCTGGGGTTCTTTCTTTTCTGGTGCATGGCGGCCCTGTCCAGCGCCCTGTCGCTGCGCATGGCGCCGCGCGGCATCGTGCTGGACGAGTTCGGCGATCCGGTCGACTGAAACCGCGGGCCGTCGCGGCCCGCCGGGCGGGGTGGGGCGGCCGAGGCGGCCTCAGCCGCAGTCCGCGCCGGAGAGTTCCTGCAGGCTGTTCAGATCCAGGATGTGGACCTCGCGCTGCTGGACGCGGATCAGTCCTTCGCGCGCGAAGCGCGAAAACAGGCGGCTGACGGTTTCCAGCGTCAAGCCCAGGAAATTGCCGATCTCCTCGCGGCTCATGCGCAGGATGAACTCGTAGGGCGAGTAGCCCAGCACCTGCAGGCGTTGCGACAGGTTCAGCAGGAATGCCGCCAGGCGCTGTTCCGAACGCAGGCTGCCCAGGGACAGCAGCTGCTGGTGCGAGCGGCTGATTTCCTTGCTCATCAGCCGGCGCAACTGCAAATTGAGGGACGGCAGCTGGGGTGCCAGGCGGTCCATCTCGTCCAGGCGGATGATGCAGACCTCGGTGTCTTCCAGTGCGATGGCGTGGGAGACCTGGCGGGCGTTCATGAGCCCGTCCATGCCCAGGATTTCCCCGGGCAGCAGGAATCCGGTGATCTGCACCTGGCCGGCGGCGTCCTCGATCTGGGTCTTCATCGAGCCCGAGCGCAGGCCGTAGATGGCCTCGGCCGCGTCGCCCTCGCGGTACAGTGAGCCGCCCTTGGGAAGACGGATGCGCTCTTTGATCAGCTCGTCCATCTTGACGACGTCCTGGCGCGCCATTCCCAGCGGCAGGCAGATCGCATTGAGCATGCACGTGGAGCACCGGGTGGAATCGGGGGCCACGGGGACACGCCTGAGCACGGAAGTCCTGGAGGTCGGTCCGGAGGAGGAGGGATCAGCCAGCAAAGTAAAGCCCGCAAAATTTAAGCACGAGGGAAAAGCCCCTGTGCTATGACAGGGATTATAAGTTCTCTGTCAGGATATTTGTGGCTTGCAGTATCGGCTTGTCGTGTTTATGACATGGTTTCTTGCGTTTTGTCGGCTTGCCTTGCGAATTCGCGGGCAAGGCGGCGCCCCCGCACGGTACAGTAGAATCGTTTCAGCCATACATCGACCGTCAAAATGGCAACGGTTTCAGTGTCAAACAACTTGGGGGAAACATGTCAGTGATCCGACACCTTATCGGGGGCCTGCTCCTGGCCGCCGCCGGACTGGGATTGAGCCCGGCCTGGGCGCAGCACACCGCTGCCGGGCACGGCAGCCAGGACGTCACCTACAAGCCCGACATCACCTTCACCTTGCGGACCGCGATCGCCGAGGGCAAGATGGTCTTCATGGGCGACAAGGGCGAGCTGGAAGGGCAGGTCAATCCCGACCTGAAAGTCCCCGAGGGCGCGGTGGTGCAGATCAACCTGATCAACGGCGATGGCGCCGTCCACGACATCGCGGTGCCGGAATTCAAGGCCCACTCGGACCAGCTGTCGGGCAAGAACGCCGCCACGGCCATCGTCTTTCGCGCCTCGAAGAACGGCACCTTCGAGTACCTGTGCACCATGCCCGGCCACAAGGCGGCCGGCATGGTGGGCAAGATCGTGGTCGGCGAGCCCTCCGGCGAGGTCGAGGCCAAGGCGCCGCAGATCGCCCACGATCCCTCCAACGTCGGCACGCCGGTGGGCAAGCGCGGTCCCAAGAACGTCACCGTCGACCTGCTGACCACGGAGATCGAAGGCCGGCTGGGCGACAACAGCACCTACCGGTTCTGGACGTTCAACAACAAGGTCCCGGGTCCCCTCATCCGCGTGCGCGTGGGCGACACGGTGACCCTGAACATCACCAACGCCAAGGACAGCACGCACATCCATTCGATCGACCTGCACGCCGTGACGGGCCCGGGCGGCGGGGCGGCGGTCACCCAGGTGCCGCCGGGCCAGACGAAGTCCTTCACCTTCAAGGCCAGCCACGTGGGCCTGTTCGTCTACCACTGCGCGACGCCGATGGTGGCCCAGCACATCACCAACGGCATGTACGGCATGATCCTGGTCGAACCGGAAGGCGGCCTGCCCAAGGTCGACCACGAGTTCTACGTCATGCAGGGTGAGCTCTATACCGCCCAGTCGCACGGCGCCGGCGGCCTGCAGGAGTTCTCGCTGCAGAAGCTCCTGGACGAACATCCCGAGCACGTGATGTTCAATGGCTCGATGGACGCGCTGACGAAGATCTACCACATGGAGTCCAAGGTGGGCGACACCGTGCGGATCTTCTTCGGCGTGGGCGGGCCGAACCTGACCTCCAGCTTCCACGTCATCGGCGAGGTCTTCGACCGGGTCTACGACCAGGCGTCGCTGACCAGCAAACCGCTGACCGACGTCCAGACCACGCTGGTGCCGCCGGGCGGGGCCACCATGGTCGAGTTCAAGACCGATTATCCCGGCCGCTACCTGCTGGTGGACCACGCCCTGTCCCGGGCGGAGAAGGGCGTCGGGGGCTTCCTGACGGTGAAGGGGAAGGCCGACCCGACCCTGTTCCACAGCGACGAGCCGATCGATCCCAACTCGGGACACTGAACGTCCATGTCCCGCGCGGGGCGCCCTTCGGGGCGCCCCGTTCGTTTCCGGCCGGCGGGCCGCAGCGGCGGCGTTCTTCCTTGACTCTGATGATTCATGGTCTTATCATTTCAATCGAAATGAATTTTTGAGGACCTTGAACCACCATGAACATCGCACCGGATGCGCAGCAGGCTTACGACCTGCGTATCTTGCGGGCCCTGCGCCGGATCACCCGGGCCGTGGCCTTGCATTCCCGGCAGCTGTCGGCCTGCAACCACATCACGGGCCCCCAGCTGGTCTGCCTGCGCACCGTCATCGAAAAGGGGCCGCTGACCGCTACCGCGATCAGCCGCGAGGTCCACGTCAGCGCCAGCACCGTGGTCGGCATCCTCGACCGCCTGGAAGACAAGGGCCTGATCGTGCGGGAACGCGGCCGCGCGGACCGCCGCATCGTCTTCGTCAGCGCCACCGACGCCGGCCGCCGGCTGGCGCGGGATACGCCGTCGCCCTTGCAGCAGAAACTGGCCGAGTCGCTCAAGGCGCTGCCGGAGCTCGAGCAGGCGACGATCACGCTGTCGCTGGAACGCGTGGTGGACCTGATCGAGGCCGACACCGACCTGATCCCGGCGATGGAGTCCTCCTCGCCGATGCTGGATGTCCCGGTCGCCGGGGTGGCGCCCGAGTCCGGGCTGGTGGTTTGAGCCGGGACACCGATCTCGACGGGGCGCGGCCGATCCGGCTGCGCCCGCCCCGCAAGGGCGATGGACCCGCCCTGCATGAGCTGGTGGCACAGTGCCCCCCGCTGGACCTCAATTCCGTCTATCTCTACCTGCTGCTGACGGAGCATTTTTCCCGGACCTGCATTCTTGCCGAGGACGACCAGGGCGTCGCGGGCATGGTATCTGCTTACCTGCCGCCCGACAGGGACGACGTGCTGTTCGTCTGGCAGGTGGCGGTCCATCCCCGCGCCAGGGGGCTGGGCCTGGGCCTGCGGATGCTGTCGGCGCTGCTGTCGCGCAGCGCGCTGCGGCCGGTCCGCTGGGTCGAGACCACCGTCGGGCCGGGCAATCAGGCCTCGCGGCGCCTCTTCACGCGGCTGGCGGCGCGCTGCCGGGCGCCCTTGCGGGAATCCGGACTTTTCGAGGCCGCGCTGTTCGGCGACGGCGCGCACGAGGCCGAACCGCTGCTGCGTATCGGCCCGTTTTCCTTGTCGGCAGTGACTTGAATTGCTGTCGTCTATTCCAACGTCAACAAGGAGGAATCCATGGACTTGAAAATCTTTGACCGGATGGAGTCGGAGGTCAGGGGCTACATCCGGTCGTTCCCGGTCATTTTCGCCAAGGCGCGCGGTTCGGAACTGATCGATGAAAGCGGACGGCGCTACATCGACTTCTTCAGCGGCGCCGGCACCCTGAACTACGGCCACAACAATCCGGTGCTGCGCGAGCGCATGGTGGATTACCTGGCCTCCGACGGCGTGGTGCACGGCCTGGACATGGCCACCAGCGCCAAGAAATACTTCCTGCAGACGGTGGACCGGCTGATCCTCAAACCCCGCGGCCTGGACTATACCTTGCAGTTCACCGGCCCGACGGGCACGAACGCGGTCGAGGCGGCGCTGAAGCTGGCGCGCCAGGTCAAGGGACGGCAGAACGTCATTTCCTTCACGCACGGCTTTCACGGTGTGTCGGGCGGCTCGCTGGCCGCCACCGCCAACCGCAAGTTCCGCCAGGCGGCCGGCGTGTCGCTGGGCAACACCAGTTTCATGCCGTTCGACGGGTACTTCGGGCCCGACGTCAACACCATGGCCTACCTGGAACGCATGCTGGACGACCCCAGCAGCGGCCTGGACCATCCGGCCGCCGTCATCGTCGAGACGGTGCAGGGCGAGGGGGGCGTCAACGTGGCCTCGCAGCGCTGGCTGCGCGAACTCGAGCGCCTGTGCCGGCGCCACGACATGCTGCTGATCGTCGACGACATCCAGGTCGGCTGCGGGCGCACGGGCCATTTCTTCAGCTTCGAGGCGGCGGGCATCTCGCCCGACATCGTCACGCTGTCGAAATCGCTGTCCGGCTTCGGCCTGCCGATGTCGCTGGTGCTGTTCAAGCCCGAGCTCGACGTCTGGCAGCCGGGCGCCCACAGCGGCACCTTCCGCGGCAACAATCTGGCCTTCGTCACCGCCGCCCAGGCCATGGAGACCTATTGGAGCGATTCCGCCCTGTCCGACGGGGTGGCGGCCAAGGAACGGCTGGTGCGCGACTGGCTCGAGAACCTCGCCCACAGTTGCCGCGGCGCCGGCCTCTCGGTGCGCGGCCGGGGCCTGATCCAGGGGCTGGTGACGCCGATCGGCGACGATGTGGCCAACCGCATCGCGCGCCGCGCCTTCGAGCTGGGCGTCGTGATCGAGACCTCCGGCGCGCATGACGAGGTCCTGAAGGTCCTGCCGGCGCTGACCATTCCCTACGAGCAGCTCGAACAAGGGCTGGAAATCATCGAACGCAGCACCAACGAGGTCGTCTCGACCCTGGGCAAGCAGCCCCGGGTGCTGAAAGTCGCAGGAGGACGCTCATGATCGTGCGCCATGTCAATGAAGTGATCGGCACCGAACAGGAGGTCGTGACCGAGAACTGGACCAGCCGGCGCGTGCTGCTGGCCGATGACGGGATGGGGTTTTCCTTCCACGAAACCGTCATTTTTCCGGGAACGGAAACCCACATCCATTACCGCAATCACCTGGAAGCCGTCTGGTGCATCGAGGGCGACGGCGAGGTCGAGACCATTGCCGACGGCCGCAAGTACGCGCTGGGACCCGGCGTGGTCTACGCCCTGGACCAGCACGACGAACACTGGCTGCGCGGCGGCAAGGAGCCGCTGCGGGTGATCTGTGTCTTCAACCCGCCCCTGAGCGGCCGTGAGGTGCATGACGCCTCGGGCGTCTACCCGCTGGAGACGACCGCCTGAGCGCGGCCATGTGTCCCGCCGGGCCGGGCGGCCGGCAGGCCTGCGGCGAGCCGCGGGCCCCGGCCTTTTGAGCAGGAGAATATCAACCATGAAGGACGTTTACGTTTCCCGCGTCGGCCGGGCGGCCGCGCTGATCGCCCGATGCGATCCCATCGTATACGGGGGCGGGCGGTACGCCGGCGCCCTGGATGCGGCGCAATTGCAGTCCTATGAGCAGGACGGCTTCCTGATCGTGCCGGGCGTCTTCGACCAAGCCGAGGTCGGCGCCCTGCGCGAGGAGGCCACCGCGCTGGAACACGACCCCGCCGTGCGCGAGGGCGAGGAGGTCATCCGCGAACCGGGCGGCACCGCACTGCGCTCGATCTTCCGCGTGCACGAGCTGGGCCGGCACCTGGCCGACTTGCCCCGCGATCCGCGCCTGCTGGACGTCGCCCGGCAGATCCTGGGCTCCGAGGTCTACATCCACCAATCCCGCGTCAACATGAAACCGGCCCTGGACGGCAAGGAGTTCTACTGGCATTCGGACTTCGAGACCTGGCACGTGGAGGACGGCATGCCGGCCATGCGGGCGCTCAGTTGCTCGGTGCTGCTGACCGACAACACGCCGTTCAACGGTCCGCTGATGCTGATCCCGGGTTCGCACCGCCAGTTCGTGGCCTGCGTGGGCGAGACGCCGGAGGACAACTACCGGAAGTCGCTGCGCCGGCAGGAGGTGGGCGTGCCCGACCCCGTCAGCCTGCGGCTGCTGGCGGAGCAGGGCGGCCTGCGGGCGGTGACGGCGCCGGCCGGTTCGGTGGTGTTTTTCGACTGCAATACGCTGCACGGCTCGGGCGGCAATCTGTCGCCGTGGCCGCGCAGCAATGTGTTCATGGTCTACAACAGCGTGGAAAACCGGCTGGTGGAGCCGTTCCACGGCATGAAGCCGCGTCCCGAGCACATCGCGGCGCGGCGCAATACACAGACGCTGACGCCCTTGTCGGTGGCTGCCTGAGGGTTTGAATCCCCAGGCTTTCGGGTAGAACGCCCGGGCGGATGCTGCGAAGCGGGTGTGCGCCCGGTTCGGCGGTCCTCCCTGCGGTCGGACTGCCCGGCCCTTCTTCGTCCGGCCGGGCGGCGGGCGAACTCAATTCCCCCCTTGCCGGGCTTCCATGAAGGTCTTCAGGAAATCCCGCGTGCGCTCTTCCTTGGGCGCCGTGAACATCTCCTCGGGCGGGGCCTGCTCCACCACCACTCCCTTGTCGAAGAAGCACACCCGGTCCGAGATCTGCCGGGCGAACTCCATCTCGTGGGTCACCAGCAGCATGGTCAGGTCGTGCTCCTGGGACAGGCGCTGGATGACGTTCAGCACCTCGCCCACCAGCTCGGGGTCCAGCGCCGAGGTCGGCTCGTCGAACAGCATGATGTTCGGGCGCGTGGCCAGGGCGCGGGCGATGGCCACGCGCTGCTGCTGGCCGCCCGAGAGCTGGCTGGGGAATTTCTCGGCGTGGTCGGTCATGCCGACCAGGTCCAGGTACTCGTAGGCGCGCTGGCGGGCTTCCTCGCGCGACAGCCCCAGCACGTGGATGGGGGATTCGGTGATGTTGCGCAGCACCGTCATGTGCGGGAACAGGTTGAACTGCTGGAAGACCATGCCCATTTCCTTGCGCATGGTGCGCAGATGCGCCTCGCTGGCGGGCACCGGCTGGCCGTCGCGGTATTCGTGCCACAGGGGCTTGCCGGCGACGTGGATCATCCCGTCGTCGATGGTCTCCAGCGTCATCAGGATGCGCAGGACGGTGGATTTTCCCGACCCGGATGGTCCGATGATGGTGACTTTCTCGCCCTTGGCGACCTGGAAGTCGAGGTGGTCCAGGACGACGGCATCGCCGAAGCGCTTGACGACCTTGTCCATGACGATGATGGGGCTGGTCGGGGAATTCGTCGTGTCGTTCATGTGATGGGGCCTCTTGTGGCGGCTGTCGTCGGGCGGCTCATCCCCGCAGGGGGATGCCGCGCTTGGGCAGGTGTTCGTCCAGGTAGCGCACGCCGGCCGAGGCGATCAGGGTGAGGATCAGGTACAGCACGCCCACCATGGTGAGCGGCACCATGTAGTTGAAGCTGCGGTCGCCGATGATGCGGGCGACGTTCAGCATCTCCAGGATCGAGACCACGGACAGCACCGGCACGTCCTTCATGATGGACACCAGATAGTTGCCCAGGGCCGGGATGATGCGGGGAATCGCCTGCGGCAGGATGATGACCGCGAAGGTGCGCAACGGCGAGATGTCCAGCGCGCGCGCCGCCTCGGTCTGGCCATGGGTGATCGATTCCAGGCCGGCGCGGTAGACCTCGGACATGTAGGCGCTGTACTGCACGCCCAGCGCCAGGGCGCCGGTCAGGAAGGCCGGCAGCACCAGGCCGTATTCGGGCAGCACGTAGTACAGGAAGAAGAGCTGCACCAGCAGCGGCGTGTCGCGCAGGAATTCGGTCAGCAGCCGGGCGGGCCAGGCGATCACCCGCAGCCGCGAGCTCTTCAGGCCGGCCAGGATCAGTCCCAGGACGGCGCCCACCAGAAAGCCCAGCAGCGTGGCCTCGATCGTGACCACCATGCCGCGCAGCAGGATCGGCAGGATGGACCAGGCGAAGACCCAGTCGTTGGCGGTGTTCCATTCAATGCCGAACAGCATGCTCAGGTCCTCCGGCTGCGCCAGCGGCCGACGCGGGTTTCCAGGATCCGCATGGCGCCGGCCAGCACCAGGGCCATGCCGAAGTACATCAGCAGCAGCAGGGTGTAGACGGACACGCTGTCTTGGGTGAAATTGCGGATGCGTTCGGCCTGGAAGGCCATGTCGCCCAGGCCGATCAGCGAGACCAGGGCCGTGTCCTTGAGGTTCTGGACGGCCAGGTTGCTGAAGCTGGGCAGCATCTCGGGGACGGCCTGGGGCAGGGCGATGCGCCACAGGGTCTGGCGCGGCGTGAAGTCCAGCGCCTGGGCCGCCTCGTATTGGTTGCGGGGCACGGCCTGGATGGCGCCGCGCACGACCTCCGCGCCGTAGGCGCCGATGTTCAGGCTGAGCGCGAGCGTGCCGGCCACGACGGGCGGCAGGCGCAGGTCGATGCCCAGCGCCTGGCCCAGGACGGGCAGGGCGAAGAACAGCCAGAACAGCTGCACCAGCAGCGAGGTGCCGCGGAATATCTCGATCACGGTGATCGAGGCCCAGCGCAGGAAACGGCTGCGCGACAGCCGTCCGACGCCGAACAGAAAGGAAAAGAGCCCCCCCAGGAGGGTCGAGTACAGGGTCAGTTCAACCGTGACCCCGGCCCCGACCATCAGGGGGCGCAGATAGGAGAGCCAGTCCATCGGCGAAGCGGCTTAGCCCTTGCACAACTGCGCGGTCGTGCGCTCGAAGGACTGCGACGCATCCTCGGCCGAGAAACCGTACTGGCTCATGATCTTCTTCCATGCGTCGGTTTTCTTGAACTTGGCCAGTTCCTGGTTGACGGCGTCGCGCAACTGCGTGGAATCCTTGGCGAAGGTGAAGCCGCCCCAGCTGCGCACGGGCTGGCCGTCCACGACCGGGTCCTTGAAGTCCGCGGCGGCCTCGACCTTGCCCTTGCCCTTGTCGGCGAGCTGGCCGACGGTCAGGCTGGTGGCGGCGTAGCCGTCGGCGCGGCCGGTGGAGACCGTGGAGATCGCGTCGGCGTTGCTGGAGATGGTCACGATCTGGTCGGCGGGGACTTTCAGGGCCTGCAGCATTTCCAGTTGGTCGGCCCCGGCCATGATCGCGATCTTGTTGCCCGAGCTGGCGAAGCTGGCGTAGTCATGGAGATTCTTGGGGTTGCCCTTGGCCACCAGCAGGCCTTCGCCGTAGGAGCTGTTGGGCTCCGAGAAGGCGACCTGCTGGCAGCGCTGCGGCAGGATCGCCATTTCAGCGGCCACCATGTCGTAGCGGTCGGCCTGCAGCCCGGGGATCAGCGAACCGAAGCTGGTGGTGGTCCATTTGACGTTCTTGATGCCCAGCGCCTTGGCGATGTGCGCCGCCACGTCCGGGCCGACGCCCTTGGCCTCGCCGTTCAGATCCATGTAGCCGTAGGGGATCTCGTTGGCGACCGCGATGCGGATCGTGCCGGATTTCTGGATCGCGGCCAGGTCGGCGGCTTGGGAGGCGGCGCCCAGGGCCAGCGTCCCGACGGCGGCCACGGCCAGCAGGCAGGTTTTCACGGTAGTCTTCATGCGGGTCTCCTGGAAAAAAATAATCTCCACACATCAAACAATTGTTGTGCGAACGATACATTATAGAATGATTAGTGTACTAATCAATTCACGAGGAATGAATCCGGGATTCCCCGCCGCCCGCGATCCGGCGCGCGGTCCTTGCCGGCGGGCCGCCGCTGTGCTAGGATTGCCCAATGCACTCGATCCCCTATTTTTTTTATTTTTTTACGTTTCCGAAACCGCTGGTGGAGGAAGGGAATCGCTGTACATCCAGGTAGTCGAAAAATTCCCCAAAAGCCGCCGGCGCTGCCAGGCGGCTTTTTTGTTGCCGCCTGGACACCGGGATCATGATTGGAGCTAGACCGTGTCACACAATACCGACGATATCCGCATCCGAGAAATCCGGGAGCTGGCCCCGCCCGCCCATGTGATGCGCGAATTTCCGTGCACGCCGGCGATCTCCCGTACCGTTCATGATGCCCGTCACGCGGTGCACGAGATGCTGGCCGGCCGGGACGACCGCCTGGCGGTGGTGATCGGACCCTGCTCGATCCATGATCCCCAGGCGGCCATGGACTATGCCCGGCGGCTGGTCGAGCAGCGCCAGCGCTTTGCCAGCGACCTGGAGATCATCATGCGGGTCTACTTCGAGAAACCCCGCACCACGGTCGGCTGGAAGGGCCTGATCAACGATCCCGGGCTGGACGGCAGCTTCGACATCAACCAGGGGCTGCGCACTGCGCGCGAGCTGCTGATCGACGTCAACGCGCTGGGCCTGCCGGCGGGTTGTGAATTCCTCGACATGATCACGCCCCAGTACATTGCGGACCTGGTCTCGTGGGGCGCCATCGGCGCCCGCACCACCGAAAGCCAGGTGCACCGCGAGCTCGCCTCGGGGCTGTCCTGCCCGGTGGGTTTCAAGAACGGCACGACGGGGGACACCCGCATCGCCATCGATGCGCTCAAGGCGGCCTCGAACTCCCATTATTTCCTCTCGGTCACCAAGGGTGGACATTCCGCCATCGTGTCCACGCGCGGCAACGAGGACTGCCACGTGATCCTGCGCGGCGGCAAGGCGCCCAACTATCAGGCCGAATTCGTCCAGGCGGCGGCCGAGGCCCTGGAGAAGGCCGGGATGCCCGCGCGGATCATGGTCGATGCCAGCCATGCCAACAGCCACAAGGACTACACCCGCCAGCCCGAGGTCATCGAGGACGTCTGCGGCCAGGTCGAGGGCGGCGACGCCCGCCTGTTCGGCGTCATGATCGAGAGCCACCTGGTGGGCGGGCGCCAGGACCTGGTCCCCGGCCGGCCCCTGACCTACGGCCAGAGCATCACCGACGGCTGCGTGGACTGGGATACTTCGGTGGCCCTGCTGGAACGCCTGGCCGCCGCTGTGCAGGGACGCCGCCAGCGCCTGGCGCGGATGACCGCGCAGTCCGTCGGCAGTGCCGCCTGATTTTCCACCGGTCCGGTCCGCGAAGCGGACCGGGCGCTTCCAGGATCGATGATGGATACATTGCATCTGGCCCAGCGGCCGCGCCCCTTGCCCGTGGGCTTCATGGCCGCGCTGCAAGACCGTTTCGCGGACCGCTGCTCGACCGCCCGGCCCGTGCGGGAACACCACGGGCGCGACGAATCGCCGTATCCGGCCATGCTGCCCGATGCGGTCGTCTTCGCGCAGTCCGCCGACGAGGTCGCCTGGGTGGCCGCGCACTGCCACCGCCATGGCGTCGCCCTGATCCCCTATGGCGCCGGATCGTCGCTGGAAGGCCACGTGCTGGCGGTGCAGGGCGGGATCTGCCTCGACCTCTCGGGCATGAACCAGATCCTGGCCGTGCATGCCGAGGACTTCACCGCCACGGTCCAGGCCGGCGTGACGCGCAAGCAGCTGAATGAATCCCTGCGTGACACCGGCCTGTTCTTTCCCATCGATCCGGGCGCCGACGCCAGCCTGGGCGGCATGGCGGCGACCCGCGCCTCCGGCACCAACGCCGTGCGCTACGGCACCATGCGGGAGAACGTCATGTCCCTGAAGGTCGTGACGGCCGACGGGCGCCTCATCGAGACCGCAAACCGCGCGCGCAAGTCGTCCTCGGGCTATGACCTGACCCGCCTTTTCGTCGGCAGCGAAGGCACGCTGGGCATCATCGTCGAGGTCACGGTGCGCCTGTATCCGCAGCCCGAGGCGATCTCCGCCGCGATCTGCAATTTCCCGGACCTGGATTCGGCGGTGAGCAGCGTCATCGACGTCATCCAGATGGGGATTCCCGTCGCCCGGGTCGAGTTCATGGACGCCGGCGCGGTGCGCGCCACCAATCAGTACAGCCATCTCAGTCTGCGGGAATCGCCCCTGCTGCTGTTCGAATTCCATGGCAGCCCCGCGGCGGTGCGCGAGCAGGCCGAGTCCGTGCAGCAGATCACCCATGACCGGGGCGGGCAGGATTTCGAGTGGGCCGAGCGTCCCGAGGACCGCAGCCGCCTGTGGACGGCGCGGCACAACGCCTATTTCGCCGGCCTGCAGCTGCGCCCGGGATGCCGGTCCAGCACCACGGACGTGTGCGTTCCCATTTCGCGGCTGGCCGAATGCGTGGGCGAGACCGCTCGCGAGCTGGACCAGGCGTCCTTCCCGTATACCATCGTCGGCCACGTCGGCGACGGCAACTTCCACGTGCTCATGCTGCTGGACCCGGACAATCCCGCCGAATGGGACGAATCCGAGCGCCTCAACCACCGCCTGGTGGAACGCGCGATCGCCATGGAAGGCACCTGCACCGGCGAGCACGGCATCGGCTTGCACAAGCAGGCCTTCATGCGGGCCGAGCATGGCGACGAGGCGCTGGACGTCATGCGGGCGCTGAAGGCCGCGCTGGACCCGCGCGACATCCTCAATCCGGGTAAGATGCTGCCTCCGCCTCCGAGGGCCTGATTTTCAAGGACCGTTCATGGACATCACCACTCCGGCGCATGACCCGCAGGCCATCGTGCCCGACTTTCCCGGGTTCCTGGCCCGGATCGGGGCAGAGCTGCCCGCGCACTGCATCCTCACGCGCGCCGACCAGACGCGGGTCTACGAATGCGACGGCCTGTCGCTCTATCGCGAGCAGCCGCCCGTGGTCGTGCTGCCGGAAAACGAGGCGCAGGTCATCGCGCTGCTGAAGGCCTGCCATCTGCATAATGTGCCGGTGGTGCCCCGCGGCTCGGGCACCGGCCTGTCCGGCGGCGCGACGCCGCATCCGCAAGGCGTGGTCATCGGCCTGGCCAAGCTCAACCGCATCGTGCGCCTGGATCCGGAATCCTGTACCGCCGTGGTGGGGCCGGGCGTGCGCAACCTGGCGATTTCCGAGGCCGCCGCGTCGCACGGCCTGTACTACGCGCCGGATCCGTCCAGCCAGATCGCCTGTTCGATCGGCGGCAACGTCGCCGAGAATTCCGGCGGCGTGCACTGCCTGAAATACGGGCTGACGGTGCACAACGTGCTGCGCGTGCGCATGGTCACCGTCGAGGGCGAGGTCATCGAACTCGGCGGCGAGGCGCCCGACGCGCCGGGGCTGAACCTGCTGCAGGCATTCATCGGCTCCGAGGGCATGCTGGGGCTGGTCACCGAGGTCACCGTGCGGCTGATCCCGCGCCCGCAACTGGCGCGGGTGGTCATGGCCAGCTTTCCCAGCGTGGAACTCGCGGGCGAGGGCGTGACGCGCATCATCGCCGACGGCATCATCCCGGCCGGGCTGGAACTGATGGACAAGCGCTCGGTCCACATGGTCGAGCCTTTCGTCCAGGCTGGCTACGACCTGGAGGCCGAGGCCATCCTGCTGTGCGAATCCGACGGCACGCCCGACGAGGTGGCCGAGGAGATCGCCCGCGTCGAGGTCCTGCTGCGCGAGGTCGGGGCGACCCGCCTGCAGGTGTCCTCCTCCGAGGCGGAGCGCCTGAAATTCTGGGCCGGGCGCAAGAACGCCTTCCCCGCGGCCGGCCGGATCTCGCCGGATTACTATTGCATGGACGGCACGATTCCGCGCCGGCACCTGGGACGGGTGCTGGGCGCCATCGCCGAGATGGAGACGCGCTTCGGCCTGCGCTGCTCGAACGTCTTTCATGCCGGGGACGGCAATCTGCACCCCCTGATCCTGTTCGATGCCAACCAGCCCGACGAGGTCGAGCGCGCCGAGGCCTTCGGCGTCGCGATTCTCGAACTCTGCGTCGAGGTCGGCGGCACGATCACCGGCGAGCATGGCGTCGGCCTGGAGAAGATCAACCAGATGTGCACGCAATTCTCGCGCGAGGAACTGGACGCCTTTGCGGCGCTCAAGCGCGCCTTCGACCCCTATGGCCTGCTCAATCCGCTCAAGCTCATCCCGACGCTGGTGCGCTGCGCCGAGTACGGCAAGATGCACGTGCATCAGGGCGAATTGCGCTTTCCCGACATCCCCCGTTTCTGAAGTGACGCTATGGAATTCGTGCTGTCTGAACTGATCGAGCAGGTGGTGACGGCGCGCGCGGCCAAGCGCGCGCTGGTGATCCGGGGCGGCGGGACCCGCCTGTTCTACGGCGAGCCCCTGCCCGACGCGGATACGGTCAACTGGCTGGACCTGTCGGCCTACCACGGCGTGGTGGGCTACGAACCGTCCGAGCTGGTGCTGACTGCGCGCGCCGGGACCCCGCTGTCCGAGATCGAGACGCTGCTGGCGTCCCAGGGCCAGATGCTGGCCTTCGAGCCGCCGCGCTTCGGCCCGGCCGGGACCCTGGGCGGCTGCGTGGCCGCCGGGCTCTCGGGGCCGCGGCGGATGGCCGCCGGTCCGCTGGCCGATTTCGTGCTGGGGACCCGCCTGCTGAACGCCGACGGCAGCGTGTTGCGCTTTGGCGGCGAGGTCATGAAGAACGTCGCGGGCTACGATGTTTCGCGCCTCCTGGCGGGCTCGCTGGGCGTGCTGGGCGCGCTGGTCGAGATCTCCCTCAAGGTCGTGCCCCGGCCGCGCTGCGAGGCCACGCGCGTGCTGGAACTCTCCGAGGCCGACGCGCTGGCGCAGTGCCTGCGGTGGCGCGCCCAGCCGATCCCGGTGTCGGCCACCGCCTGGCTGCCGGCCGACGCGCAGGGTCCGGACCGGCTGCTGGTGCGGCTGTCGGGCAATGAATCGGCAGTGCGCCAGGGCCAGGCGGCCGTGGGCGGCGCCCTGTTGCCGCAGGACCAGGCCGAAGCCTTCTGGCCGGGCCTGCGCGACCAGACCCATCCTTTCTTCCATCAGCGGCCGCTGTGGCGCATCAGCCTGCCCGCCCGCGTGCCGGCCCTGGGGCTGGGGCCGACGCTGCACGAGTGGGGCGGCGGCCTGCGCTGGCTGGCGGGCGACCAGGATGCCGCCGCGCTGCGCTCGCGCGTGCAGGCGCTGGGCGGCTCGGCCTGCCTGTACCACCGGGGCGGCGTCTCCGGCGAGGTCGCGGCCTTCCATCCGCCGGCCTCGGGCGTGATGCAGATCCACCGCCGCCTCAAGCAGGAGTTTGATCCCGCGGGCGTCTTCAACCCCCGCCGCCTGGTCCCCGAATTCTAAGGATTCATCATGCAAACCCAACTCGCCGAATGGGCGCAAGGCACGGACCTCGGCCGTGAGGCCGACGAAATCCTGCGCCGCTGCGTGCATTGCGGCTTCTGTCTGGCCACCTGTCCCACCTACCAGATCCTGGGCGACGAGCTGGACAGCCCGCGCGGCCGGATCTACCAGATCAAGCAGGTGCTGGAAGGCTTCCAACCCACCTACGTGACGCAGCAGCACCTGGACCGCTGCCTGACCTGCCGCAATTGCGAGACCACCTGTCCGTCGGGCGTGGAATACGGCAAGCTCATCGACATCGGCCGCCAGGTGGTCAGCGAGCGCGTCCAGCGGCCCTGGCACCAGCGGCTGCTGCGCGGCGCCCTGCGCCGCCTGATGCTGTCGCCGGCCTTCGGGCCGCTGTACCGCCTGGGACGCTGGGTGCGGCCGGTGCTGCCGGCGGTGCTGCAGGGCAAGATCGCCGTGGCGCGACCCGCCGGGACGCTGCCGGCGCAGACGCAGCGCCATGCCCGCCAGGTGCTGATGCTCAGCAACTGCGTCCAGCCCGTCATGATGCCTTCCATCGACGCGGCCACCCAGCGGGTGCTGGACGCCCTTGGCGTCGGCACGCGTTTCGCCGCCAGCTCGGGCTGCTGCGGCGCCATCAATTTCCACCTGGACGCCCAGGAGGCCGCGCGCGAACAGATGCGGGCCAACATCGACGCCTGGCTGCCCCTGCTGGAATCCGGCGAGGTCGAGGCCGTCGTGGTCAACGCCTCGGGCTGCGGCGGCATGATCAAGGACTACGCCCACCACCTGCAGCACGATCCGGCCTATGCCGAGCGCGCCGCCCGGCTCATGCCCTACGTCAAGGACATCGCCGAATTCCTGGCGCCGATGGCGGCCGAACTCAAGGCCCTGATGCGCCGCGCCCCGGGCCGCAGTGCCTTCCACCCGCCTTGCACCCTGCAGCACTGGCAGGGCCTGCGCCCGCTGACCGAGCGGCTGCTGGGCGAACTCGGCTTCGATCTGCAGGCCTTTGGCGAGAGCCACCTGTGCTGCGGCTCGGCCGGCACCTACTCGATCACGCAGCCGGTGCTGTCCAAGACCCTGCGGGACCGCAAGCTGGAAGCGATCCAGACGACGCTGCCGCAAACCATCGTGTCCTCCAACATCGGCTGCATCTGCCACCTGCAAAGCGGCACGGACACCCCGGTGCGCCACTGGATCGAGACCGTGGACGAGGCGCTGCATGACTGATGCGGACCGCCAGGCGGACGGCCTGCCGGCCCCCGGCGCGCGCATCGTCGTGGGCATGTCGGGCGGGGTGGATTCCTCGGTGACGGCATGGCTGCTGAAGCAGCAGGGCTATCAGGTCGTCGGCCTGTTCATGAAGAACTGGGAGGACGACGACGACAGCGAGTACTGTTCGTCCCGCCAGGACTGGCTGGATGCCGCCAGCGTGGCCGACGTCGTCGGCGTGGACATCGAGGCGGTCAATTTCGCCGCCGAATACAAGGACCGCGTCTTCGCCGAGTTCCTGAGGGAATATTCCGCGGGCCGCACGCCCAATCCGGACGTGCTGTGCAACGCCGAGATCAAGTTCAAGGCCTTTCTGGACCATGCCATGAGCCTGGGGGCCGACTACATCGCCACGGGCCACTATGCCCGGGTGCGGCGCGTGTCCGGGGACGGCGGCCTGCGCAGCCAGCTGCTGAAGGCGGTCGACGCCAGCAAGGACCAGAGCTACTTCCTGCACCGGTTGAACCAGGCGCAGCTCGCGCGCACGCTCTTTCCCCTGGGCGGAATCCACAAGACCGAGGTGCGCCGGATCGCCCGCGAGATCGGCCTGCCCAACGCGGCCAAGAAGGATTCCACCGGCATCTGCTTCATCGGCGAGCGGCCGTTTCGCGAGTTCCTGAACCGCTACCTGCCGACGCGTCCGGGGCCCATGCGCACGCCGGAAGGCCGCCTGCTGGGCGAGCACCAGGGCCTGGCGTTCTATACCCTGGGCCAGCGCAAGGGCCTGGGGATCGGCGGCGTGCATGGCGCCCAGCGCGACGACGGCACGGCCGATGCCTGGTACGTCGCCCGCAAGGACCTGGAGAGCAACACGCTGTGGGTCGTGCAGGGCCACGATCATCCCTGGCTGCTCAGCCCGACACTGGCCGCCCAGGACGCGAGCTGGATCGCGGGCGAGGCGCCGCCGCCTGGGGTCTACGGGGCCAAGACCCGCTACCGCCAGGCCGATACCGCCTGCGTGCTGGCCGGGCAGGGCGCCGCGGGGTTCGAGCTGACGTTCGGGCAGCCCCAATGGGCCGTGACGCCCGGGCAATCCGCGGTCCTGTATGACGGCGAGATCTGCCTGGGCGGCGGCATCATCGTCTGATGCAAAAAGGCCTCGTCGCGGGACGAGGCCTTTTTTGAGTGCCGCGGGCCGGATCAGGCGGCCGGCGGGCGGGTCGAGACGAAGGACGGCCGGACCTCGAGTTTTTCGGCCAGCCGCGCCAGATTGGCGTGCCGCGCGCGCCAGTTCAGGCCGGGGTTGCGCAGATCCAGGTAGCCCAGCGCGGCGCCCACGGCGATGTCGGCCAGGCACAGGTTCACGCCCGTGCAATAGGGCTGTTCGCCCAGCAGGCTGTTCATGTAGTCGAGCGCGGCGTAGATCTTGGACTGCTGGCGGTTGACCCAGTCGCTGCTGCGCTGGGGTTCCGGGCGACGGTGGGTTTCCATGAAGGCCGCCGCCGCCGCGTCCATGATGCCGTCGGCCGTGGCCTCCCAGCGCTTGACCGCGACGCGTTCGCGGCCCGGCGGCGGGATCAGCCGCCCCACCGGCGACAGCGTGTCGAGGTATTCGACGATCACGCGCGAGTCGAACAGGGCTTCGTTTTCGTCCAGGATCAGGCAGGGGACCTTGCCCAGGGGATTATGGCTGGCGACCTGCGGGTCGGCCACCCAGGGGTCGTCCAGAATCAGTTCGTAGTCGAGTTTTTTCTCTGCCAGCACGATCCGGACTTTGCGGACGTAGGGGCTGGTCAGGGAACCGATCAATCTCATGGCAAACCGGGGAAGTCTAAGGCTAAAAAAGTATATCAGGGCCGGCGACCCGATCCCGGCGCGAAGCCGCGTCGGGGCGCTTTTTCGGTGCAATCGGGCGGACAGGTGTGGTTTATCTGCCCACGGGCTTGACACCATGGCCGAATGTTAGAATCGTCGGCTGATCCAACCATCCATTTCACCATGCAGATCGATTCCACTCTCAGCGCCCTGAATGCGCTTTCGCCCCTGGACGGGCGCTATGCGGCGAAAGCCGACGCCTTGCGGCCCTTCTTGTCCGAAGCCGGCTTCATGGCGCACCGTGTCGAGGTGGAGATCGCCTGGCTGGTCGGCCTGTCGGACGCCGGCCTGCCCGAGCTGCCGGCCTTTTCCCCGGCCGCCCGGGCCCGCCTGCAGGCGCTGTCGCGGGATTTTTCCGAAAGCGACGCGGCCCGCATCAAGGCCATCGAACGCACGACCAACCACGACGTCAAGGCCGTGGAATACTGGCTGAAGGAACAGGTTGCCGATGACGCGGAATTGTCCCGCGCCGCGGAATTCATCCATTTCTCCTGCACGTCCGAGGACATCAACAATACTTCGCACGCCCTGATGCTGGGCCGCGCCCGCTCGCAGGCCGTGGTGCCGGCGCTGGAGACCGTCGCCGCGCGCCTGCGCGAGCTGGCCCACCAGCACGCCAGCCAGCCGCTGCTGTCGCGCACGCATGGCCAGCCCGCCACGCCCAGCACCATGGGCAAGGAATTCGCCAACGTGGTGGCGCGCCTGGACCGCGCGCTGGACGCCATCCGTGCCGTACGGCCGCTGGCCAAGATGAACGGCGCCACCGGCAACTACAACGCGCACCTGGCGGCCTATCCCGACCTGGACTGGCCGGCCTTTGCCGGGCGCGTGCTGGACGGCCTGGGCCTGACCCAGAACCCGTATTCCATCCAGATCGAGCCGCATGACTGGATGGCCGAACTGTTCGACGCCATCGCCCGCGCCAATACCATCCTGCTGGACCTGAACCGCGACGTCTGGGGCTATATTTCCCTGGGTTATTTCAAGCAGCGCCTGAAAGATGGCGAGGTCGGCTCGTCCACCATGCCGCACAAGGTCAATCCGATCGACTTCGAGAACTCCGAAGGCAATCTGGGCCTGGCCAACGCCATGCTGCGCCACCTGTCGGAGAAGCTGCCGATCTCGCGCTGGCAGCGCGACCTGACCGACTCCACCGTGCTGCGCAACCTGGGCGTCGCCCTGGGCTACAGCCTGGTCGCCTACGACGCCTGCCTGCGCGGGCTGGGCAAGCTGGAATTGAACGCCGCCGCCATCGACGCCGACATCGACGCCTGCTGGGAAATCCTGGCCGAGCCCGTGCAGACCGTCATGCGCCGCTACGGCCTGCCGCAGCCCTACGAGCAGCTGAAGGCCCTGACGCGCGGCAAGGGCATCACCCGCGAGGCGCTGCGCGAATTCATCGGCGGCCTGGACCTGCCCGAGGACCCCAAGGCCCGCCTGCTGGCGATGACCCCGCGCAGCTACATCGGCCTGGCGGCGCGGCTGGCCGAGGCGGTGTGAACGATGCGTCGCGCGGCGCTGCCGCCGCGCGGCTGCTGGCCCCGCGTTTTTGCACGGGGCCTGAAAACGGTGTATAGTTTCGTTCTTCGCAAAAACCTTGCGACGGGCTGTTAGCTCAGTTGGTAGAGCAGCGGACTCTTAATCCGTCGGTCGAGTGTTCGAGTCACTCACAGCCCACCAGGAATACAGAAAATAGGCCAGTTCTTCGGAACTGGCCTATTTGCATTGGGCCCACGCTATTGTGGGTCCATGCGCGCCCCTTACGTCAGATCGACTGGCCGCCGGAAACCTCGATGCGTTGGGCGTTGACCCATCTGTTGCCCGGGCCGAGCAGGCTGGCGACCATCGGGCCGATATCGTCGGGCACGCCTACACGGCCCAAGGCGGTCATGTCCGCGAACGCTTTGTTGTAATCCGGCGTGTCGCGCACCGCGCCGCCCAGAAAGTCGGTTTCGATGGCGCCTGGCGCTACGGTATTGACGGTGATGCCCCGGCCGCCCAGCTCTTTGGCCATGTAAACGGACAGAGTTTCTACAGCGCCCTTGGCGGCTGAATAGGCGGAGAAGCCGGGAAAGGACACGCGAGTCAGACCAGAGGAGAAATTGACGATACGCCCACCATCGGCCAGGATCGGCAGCAACGTTTGGGTCAGGAAGAACACACCTTTGACGTGTACGTTGAACAGGGCGTCGAACTGCGCTTCGGTGGTATAGGCAAAATCGGCCATTTCACCGTGACCGGCATTGTTGATCAGATGGTCGAATGTGTCGCGTTGCCAGGTTTGCTTCAGCGTGCGGCGTACAGCCTCCGCAAAGGCCGGGAAGGTGTTCGTTGCAGCGGTGTCCAGTTGCAGCGCGATGGCCTTGCGGCCCAGTGCCTGGATTTCGGCCACCACCGTTTCCGCAGCTTCCATGTCGCGATGGTAAGTGACGATCACATCGCCGCCTTGGCGGGCAATATGCAGTGCCGTGTTTCGGCCCAGGCCGCGGCTGGCGCCAGTGACGAGAGAAATAGTATTCATGGCAAGAAAATTGAATGAACAGAAGGAGTTGCCATGGTAGGTTGGCCCTGTCCGTACAGGTTGCCTGTTTCTGCGGATTTCTTGCCTGATCCTGTAATTCATGGTTTTGAAAAATACGGATGTCACATCAATGAACTATGATTTTTATAATTTCAGATTGCCTGATCATTCTTATGATTGGCGCGATCCGCCTTCCATGTATGACTGAATCATGGCTCTGACCCCGACCTTGCTGGAGTGTGCCCGCCAGTACGCGGATTCGCGTGTGGATGCTCACGGGGTCGCCATGACGCCCGTTCCCGGCCTGGTGATTTTGCGCGAGACCGCACCCAGCCTGCTGCAATATGCAATCACGAAGCCCTTGGTCGCCCTGGTGCTCCAAGGTGGCAAGCGGGTCAGTATGGGGAGTCGCAGTTTTGATTTCGGTGCGGGCGAATCGCTGCTGATCAGTCACGATGTACCTACCGTCAGTCAGATCACTCAGGCCAGTGGCGCGGCACCGTACTACGCTTTGGTCATGGAACTGGATACCGCTGTGATCGCGGATCTGGTCGCTGAAATGGGGGCATTGCCCTATCCGGCACAGGCGTCAGTACAGGTAGAGCCGACTGAAGCCGAGGTCGCGGATACGGCTTTGCGATTGCTGCGTCTGCTGGGGCGCCCCCGGCACTTGGCGGTACTCGGCCGGGCATTGGTGCGCGAGTTGCATTTCTGGTTGCTCTCCAGTCGTTATGGCGGGGCCATCCGGGCACTGGGAGTCACCGACAGTCATGCTCAGCGGATTTCGCGCGCTGTAGCGATTTTGCGGACACAGTATGCCCAGCCTGTGCGCATCGAAGTGCTGGCCAAAGCAGCCGGCATGAGCATTTCTGCGTTTCACACGCATTTTCGCAGTCTGACCTCGCTTACGCCGCTGCAGTTCCAGAAGCAGCTGCGCTTGATCGAGGCGCGTCGTCGCCTGCTGCACGAAGGTCTCTCGATCAGCCAAGCCGCTGATGCCGTGGGGTATGAAAGTGTGCCGCAATTTACTCGAGAGTACGCCCGCCTGTTCGGCCAACCGCCCGCTCGCAGTATTCGCCAGGCGCGAGCGCTGGCCGGATCAGCTGCAGCGTCGGATGTCGTGTCAACGTCTGCCTGATCATGGCTGCCTGAAAGGTTCACGCACCGATCTGTGCAGTTGCCCGAAGCGCTCGCCGCCTTTAGCGGGGACGACAGGAACGTCCCTTGCTGGCTCGGCGGCACGGCCCTTCAACACCCGGAAGAGGAGGGAACTGCCATGGCTGCCCCCAGCAAACGCGTCTTGTGGAAGGGCGCGATCTCGTTCGGGCTGGTCCACATACCGATCGCCCTGCACTCGGCCACCCAGGAACAGTCGATCGATTTCGACTGGCTGGACAAGCGCAGCATGGATCCGGTCGGCTACAAGCGCATCAACAAGGCGACCGGCAAGGAAATCGCCAGCGAGAACATCGTCAAGGGCATCGAGTACGAGGAAGGCCAGTACGTGGTGCTGTCGCGCGAGGAGATCGCGGCCGCCTACCCCAAGACGACCCAGACCGTGGAGATCGAGGCCTTCGTGCCCCTGGAGGACATTCCCTTCGTCTATCTCGATCGACCGTATTACACCTCGCCCATCAATCGCGGCGCGAAGGTCTACGCACTGCTGCGCGAGGTCCTGCGCAAGACGAACAAGGTCGGCATCGCCAAGGTCGTCATCCAGACGAAACAGCACCTGGCCCTGCTGCTGCCCTGCGGCCCCGCGCTCATCCTGAACCTGCTGCGCTGGGACGACGAGATCCGGTCCTGGGAGGACCTGAACCTGCCGGCCGCGGGCACCGGCTCCACGGGGCTGACGGACAAGGAGATGGCCATGGGCGAGCAGCTGGTCGAGGACATGAGCCGCAAGTGGCAGCCGGAAGCCTTCACCGACTCGTTCCGCGAGCAGATCCTGCAGCTGGTGAAGGACAAGGTCGAGGCGGGCGAGGTCGAGGCGGTCGGCGAGCCGGAGGCCCAGGAGGCCGAACCCCGCGGCGCCAAGATCCTGGACCTGACGGAGATGCTGCGCCGCAGTCTGGACAAGGGCGCCGCGTCGGGCAAGGCGCCGGCGAAGTCCCGCTCCGTCAAGCGGGCGTCCGGGCCGCAGGCCGAAGACCGCTCCACCTCGGGCAAGGCGGCTGGCAAGGACGCAGGCGGGGCGGCCGGCAAGACGGGCCGCAAGGCCGCTCCATCCCCCAGCGGTGCGGCGGCCAAGGCGGCGGGCGGCAAGACCGCGCGCGCCAAGGCGACGAAGAAGCCGGCCGGATCGGGCCGCAAGGCGGCCTAGGCGCGCGGGTCCCGCCATGGCCAAAGCGGATCCCCTGGCGCGCTACAAGGCCAAGCGCGATTTCAGCGTCACGAGCGAACCGGCCGGTGGCGGCCGGGCGGATCAGTCCGCGCCCGCGTTCGTGGTGCAGAAGCACTGGGCCCGCCGGCTGCATTACGACTTCCGCCTGGAACTGGACGGCGCCATGAAAAGCTGGGCGATCCCCAAAGGCCCCAGCTACGATCCCGCCGACAAGCGCATGGCGATGCACGTCGAGGACCATCCCATTGCCTACAACACCTTCGAGGGCGAGATACCGCCCCGGCAGTATGGCGCCGGCAAGGTCATCATCTGGGACAAGGGCACCTGGCGGCCGCTGGGCGACGCCCGCAGCGACTACCGCGAGGGCAAGCTGAAGTTCGAGCTGCACGGACACAAGTTGAAGGGCCGCTGGGCGCTCGTGCGCATGAAGGGCAAAGCGCAGCAGCGGGACGCCTGGCTGCTGATCAAGGAAAAGGACGAGTTCGTGAGGTCTTCCGTGGACTTCAGCGTGGTCGACGAAATGCCCGACAGCGTCGCACGACTGCCGCCACCGGCTGCGCCCGCCGCGTTCCGGGCGCGCGCCCCGATCGGGCGGGGTGGCGCCGGGGATGCCGGGGTGAAGGCCACCTTGCCCGCGACGCTCGAACCGCAGTTGGCGACCTTGGTGGATCGTCCGCCGGTCGATGCCGACGCCTGGCTCTACGAGATCAAGTTCGACGGCTATCGCCTGCTGGCGCGCATCGAGGGCGGCGAGGCGCGGTTCTTCACGCGCAACGGCAATGACTGGACGGCGCGCCTGCCGCACCTCGCGGCCGAGTTCAAGCGCCGGCGGCTGCCGCCGGGATGGTACGACGGGGAGATCGTGGTCCCGGACGCCCACGGCGTGCCGGACTTCCAGGCGCTGCAGGGCGCGTTCGATTCGGACAAAACCGGCCGCATCGTGTATTACCTGTTCGATCTGCCTTACAGCCAGGGGCGCGACTTGCGGGCGCAGCCGCTGGAGGCGCGGCGCGAGCGGCTGGCCGCCCTGCTGCGCGATACGGAAGGCGAGGGGGATGCGCTGCGCTACAGCGCGGCCTTCGACGTCGATGCCCGGGACATCGTCGCGTCGGCCTGCCGCCTGGGGCTGGAGGGCGTCATCGGCAAGCGCAGGTCCTCGCCCTATACCGGCCGCCGCTCCGGCGACTGGATCAAGCTGAAGTGCAGCCTGCGCCAGGAGTTCGTGATCGGCGGCTACACCGATCCCCAGGGCTCGCGCGAGGGTATCGGCTCGCTGCTCCTGGGCGTGCATGACGGGCAGGGCAAGCTGCGCTATGCCGGCAAGGTGGGCACGGGATTCGACCGCCGCACGCTGGCCGGCCTGCGCGAGAAGCTGGACGCGCTGGGCGCGCCGGCCCGCCCGTTCGCCCAGTCCACGGGGATGGACCGCAAGGCGCACTGGGTCAGGCCGGAATTGCTGGCGGAAGTCTCGTTCGGCCAATGGACCGATACCGGCCGCATCCGCCATGCGGTATTTCACGGGCTGCGCGGCGACAAGCCCGCCAAGGCCATCATCCGGGAGAACAGCATGCCGATCGCAGCCAGTCCGGGCAAGCTCAAGGTCACGCATCCGGAACGCGTCATCGACGCCTCGACCGGTGCGCGCAAGATCGACGTGGCCCGCCATTACGCGCTGGTCGGCGAGCTGATGCTGCCGCACCTGAAGGGCCGCCCGGTGTCGCTGGTGCGCGCGCCCGACGGCGTCGATGGCGAGATGTTCTTCCAGAAGCACATGGACAAGGCGGCCATGGCCGGCGTGCGGCTGCTCTCTCCGGACCTGGATCCCGGTCATGAGCCGCTGATGGAAGTCGCTGCCGCCCGGGGCCTGCTGTCCGCGGCCCAGATGAACGTCATCGAGTTCCACACCTGGAACGCCTTGAAGACGCGCATCGACCGGCCCGACCGCATGACCTTCGACCTGGATCCCGGCCAGGGCGTGGAGTGGCCGGCGATGCAGGAGGCCGCCCTGGTGCTGCGCGCCTTCCTGCAGGAACTGGAGCTCGCCCCCTTCGTCAAGACCAGCGGCGGCAAGGGACTGCACGTCGTCGTGCCCTTGCAGCGCCGCCACGACTGGAACCTGGTCAAGGACTTTTCGCAGGCGGTGGTCCGCCACCTCGCGGGAACCTTTCCGCGGCGGTTTTCCGCCAAGAGCGGCCCGCGCAACCGCGTCGGGAAGATCTTCATCGACTACCTGCGCAACGGCTTCGGTGCGACGACGGTGGCCGCCTGGTCGCTGCGCGCACGGCCCGGCATGGGCGTCTCCGTGCCGATCGCCTGGAGCGAGGTCGATACCCTGCAGAGCTCGGCCCAGTGGCACCTACGAAATATCCACGAACGGCTGGACCAGGGCAATGCGCCGTGGCGGGATTATGAGGCTTCGGCGCGCACGCTGACCGTGGCGATGCGGACCCTGGGATTCAAGCGGGATTGATGAATGACGCCGTTGGCCGGGGAACTGGAGGCCCGGAACGTCGCGGGGCAGATGTGTGACTTTGAAACAGTGCTATCTTTATCGCCGGCGATCGGCGATAGTGGCTTCGGGGCTATTTTTCCCCTGTACATCTAGGACTTACATTGAAAACAGAAATCGGTATCGTGAAGTGGTTCAACAACGACAAGGGCTTCGGCTTTATCATGCCCGAAGGCGGCGGCAAGGACCTCTTCGCACACTACAGCGAAATCCAGGGCACCGGCCATAAGACCCTCGAAGAAAACCAGCGTGTTTCCTTCGTGGTCGGCGAGGGCCAGAAAGGCCCTTGCGCCAAGCAGATCACTGTGCTCTAAAATCTGCGGCCCGCTTCGGCGGGCCTGCACAGAGCCGTGCGGCGGAGTCCCATGAAACATGGGGCTCCGCCTTTTCATTTGGGCGCCCGGCCCTGCGGCCGGACACGCCCCGCGTGGAGATCAGGACCGGTTCTTGGTCCAGCCGTAGATGCCCAGCACGATCAGCGCGCCGATGATGGAGCCGATCCACCCGGCGCCCTGGCCGGCCTCGTAGAAGCCTAGCGCCGCGCCCAGATAGCCCGCCACGATGGCGCCGACGATCCCCAGGATCGTGGTCATGATGAAGCCGAGCTTCTGGTCGCCGGGCATGAGCGCCCGGGCAATCAGGCCGACGACGAAGCCCACGATGATCATGCTGATGATGCCCATGCCCCTTCTCCCTTCAAGGTTAATGATTTCGCATGATAGGGCTGCGCAAGCGCGGCGTCCAGCGCGGCTGTGCGGCGCCGGCTCGCCGGGCGCCTGTCGCAGCGGCAGGTGTGCCGCGGCCCCGGCGCGGCGGCCCTCAGCGGGGCGGCAGGCCGCGTCGGATGTCCGTCAGGATCCGGCAGAACGTGCCCGCCGGCAGCGAGGTGCGCGCGGGCTCGGGCCCTTCGCCCGTCTCGTGGACGATCTCCAGGTCCCCGGTGGACCGCAGCACATGGCATAGTCCCTCGTTCTGGGCGAACTTTTCCCGCAGGGCGCGTTCCACCAGGCGATGATGCGCCGGGGCGCCGAACGGAACCGGCGCCGGTCGCCAATATGCGAACTGCTTGTCGGCGCCTCGGCCGCATTCCTTGGCCTCCCAGGCGGTGGACGTAAAGGCGCGGGCGCGCGCCGGGTGGCCTTCGGGGAACTTGATCCCCTGGATGAAGCCCTCGATGGAGGCCAGCAGCACGCCGTCCAGCAGGAAGGGCGACAGGCTGAAATTCGACAGGGCAATGCCGCGCCAGTCGTCCGAGGTGTATGCGATGTTGATGGTCTGCCGTGTCACTGGGGTCTCCGTCCGGGTCTCCGCGCGCGGGGCGCGCTCGCGCCAGTCTAGCGGATCCCGCGCCGGCCCTGTGCTACATTCCCCGCCATGGATATCGTCTTTGCCTCCCGTCATGAGTCCAATCCCCTGGAATGGGTCCAGGCCTTGCGCCACGCCCTGCCGGAGCATTCGATCCGGCTCTGGGAAGACGGCGGGCAGGGTGGCCGCGCCGACGCCGCCGTCGTCTGGGCGCCGCCCGCCGCATTGTTCGCCGACCAGCCTGGCCTGAAATACCTGTTCAACCTGGGCGCGGGGGTGGACGCTCTGCTGCGGATGCCGGGCCTGCCGGACGACGCCGTCCTGGTGCGCATGGAGGACGGCGGCATGGCCGTCCAGATGGCCGAGTACGTGCTGCACTACCTCATCCGCGAGTCCCGCGACCTGGGCCGCTATGCCGGTCTGCAGGCGCAGGCGCGCTGGCAGCCGCTGGAGGACATCGACCGGGCCGCCTGGCCGGTCGGCATCATGGGGGCCGGCGTCATGGGCGCGCGCATCGCGCAGGCCTGTGCGGCCCTGGATTATCCGGTGGCGGTCTGGTCGCGCAGCGGCCGGCCGGTGGCGGGCGCCCGCGCCTTCGCCCAGGGGCAGCTGGCCGAATTCCTGGCCGGCACCCGGGTGCTGGTCAACGTCCTGCCCCTGACCGGCGAAACCCGCGGCATTCTGTCGCGCGCCGTGTTCGAGCAGCTGCGGCCCGATGCCTACGTGATCAACATCGCCCGGGGCGACCACCTGGTCGAGTCCGACCTGCTGGCCTGCCTGGACAGCGGCCGGCTGCGGGGCGCCGCACTGGACGTGTTCACGCACGAGCCCCTGCCGCCGGACCATGCTTTCTGGGCGGACCGGCGCATCCACGTCACGCCCCATGTGGCGGGCGCCAGCCTGATGGACCTGACGGTGCGGCAGATCGCCGGCAAGGTCCGCGCCGTGGCGCGCGGCGAGCCGATCAGCGGCATCGTGGACCGGGCCCGGCAGTACTGATGGACAGGGCGCCGCGGGCTTTGCGGGCGCTGGCGCGCGGCGCCGCCTGCGGGGTGCTGGCCGTGGCGCTGGCCGCTTGCGCCGCGCCGCCGGTCGACGGGCTGCGCGGCGAATCCTTTTCCGGCGACCAGCTGGTGCAGAACGACATCAATCGCGTCCAGACCCTGGCGATGCGCGACAACCTCGACAGCCTGGCGCGCCTGCTGGAGAAACTCTACCGGCGCAACCCGGGCGAATGGCGCAAGGCCGGCTTCACCGACCTCGAATCCGCCCTGGCGCAGGGCGATGCGCGGCTGCGCCGGGGCGAGGTGCCCAAGGAACTCGAGGGCTTGCAGGACATCGAGGTGCTGTCCGTCGCCATGGATCCGCGCTATCCCGGCGACCGGGTGGCGGCGTTCGTGCTGGGCCTGTCCAACATGATCATCGCCGCCCACGGCGGGCGCACGCGTTTCCACGTGACCGACTCGGTCGATGCCCGGCATGTCTTCAATGCGGCCCGCAACGTCGAGATCGCGGCCTGGATGCTGGCCAGCCGGCGCGATGCGCAGGGCCGGCCGCTGCTGCTGTCCAACGAACTGGGCAACGGCGTCGCCAACCTCAGTTTCGAGCGCGAATTCGGCCGCATGATCGCCCGCCTGGACCTGGTGGCCGAGCTGCAGGACGAAAGCGTGCGGCGGATCGGGATCAATTACCTGCAGGGCCTGCTGTTCTTCAATTTCCTGCCGGTGCGCTAGGCGCATCGCCGGCTGCCTGCCGGGCCAGGCGTTCGGCCAGCGCCAGGCGCTCGCCGCCGTGTTCCAGGCCTTCCAGGAAGCGGTCGGGGATGGACTGGATGCCGCCGATGGCGCCCGCCAGCGCGCCGGTCAGGATGGCGCGGGCCTGGTTCTGTCCGCCGCCGTTGACGGCGTGCAGGACGGCCGACTCGAAATCGCCCTGGAAGCGGCCCGCCAGGTAGTAGGCCGCGGGGAACTGGTGATAGACCGCGCAGGGCATGCCGTAGACGAGGGACGCTTTCCACGCGGGCTCGATGCGCACGCCCGGATCGGCAACGGCCCGCAGGATGCCCGAGACGGTCAGTAAGGCGTCGGGCGAGGGGAACTGGCCGGCGTGGCGGGGCGCCTCGGGGCCGTCGGGCGGCGTCTGTTCGCCGTCGGAAGTGACCGAATGGAAGGGCAGCGCGCCGTCGCGCACGAGGGCCATCAGGCGGTCGGACGTGCCGGCATCCAGCGCTTCGCCCCTCACCAGGCTGCCCAGCACGCAGGCATAGGCCACGGTCATGGCCATGACCGTGGTGTCGCGCTGGGTGAGCGCCGTATTGGCGGAGACGGTGCGCGCCAGCTCGGCCGGCTGCGCGGCATAGCGGATCGCCAGGGCGAGGACGCGTTCGGCGGCCTCGGTCGTATCGGCCAGGCCGGCGACCTCGCCCCAGGGGCGCCGTTCGCCCACCCGCAGCCGCCAGGTCTCGCGGATCGACTGGCTGGTGTAGCCGCCCGGCCCGTTCATGGGCGTGCCGTCCAGCCGGGGAAACAGCTGCTCGTCGAGCCGGCGGCAGAAATCCGGCTCGTCGTAGCCGCCGCGCTCGGTCAGGGAATGGACCAGCAGATCGAGGATGTGTCCGGCCTGCGAGGATTGCCCGGCCCGCAGTCCCGCATGGTAGCGGCCGGGGCGGGGTTCGGTGTAGTCGGTGATCCAGTCGCCGTAGTCCCGGCGCAGGGCGTCCAGGTCGTAGTACCAGTGGGGTCCCAGCGCCAGCGCGTCGCCGACGTAGGCTCCCATGAGCGCGCCGCGGGCGCGCTGTTCCAGGCTGACGGATGCGTGTGTCATGGGTCGGTCCCGATGCGTTTGGGGGGCTTCAGTATGCGGCGGCGCGCGCCGCCGATGCAAGCGGGCGGTGGGTGCCGGCCGGCTTGGTATAAGCTGTCGGCACGACAATCATTCCGAGGAGACAGCGGTGACTGAAGCAGAGACGAGGCCCATGTGGACGCCCGGCGCCGAGCGCGTGGCGGACGCGCGCATCACGGATTACCGGCGTTGGCTGCAGGCCGCGAAGGGCAAAGCCTTCGCGGACTATCCCGCCTTGTGGCAGTGGTCCGTCGATCACCTGGAGGACTTCTACCAGTCGGTCTGGGAATATTTCGATCTGCAGAGTTCCGCCCCTTATACGCGGGTCCTGGACCGGCGCACCATGCCGGGCGCGCGCTGGTTCGAGGGCGCGCGGCTGAACCTCGCGCAGCAGGTCTTCCGCTTTCACCAGGACGAGCCCGACCGGCCCGCCATCATTTCGCGCTCCGAGCTGCGTCCGCTGCGCACGCTGGGCTGGGGCGAGTTGCGCCGGCAGGTGGCGGCCGCCGCCCGGGGCCTGCGGGCGCTGGGCGTGGGGCCGGGCGACCGCGTGGTCGCCTACCTGCCCAATCTGCCGGAAACGCAGGTCGCCTTCCTGGCCGCCTGCAGCGTGGGCGCGATCTGGTCCAGTTGCTCGCCGGACATGGGGACCCGCAGCGTGCTGGACCGGTTCCGGCAGATCGACCCCAAGGTCATGCTGGCGGCCGACGGCTATCGCTATGGCGGCAAGGACTACGACCGGCTGCCGGTGGTGGCCGGCCTGCGCGACAGCCTGCCGACCCTTGCCAAGGTCGTTCTGCTGCCCTACCTGGACCCGGATGCGCGGCTGGAAGGCGCGGTGTCGTGGGATGACTGGCTGGCGGGCCCGGACGAACCCCTGCGGTTCGAGCAGGTGCCCTTCGATCATCCCTTGTGGGTGGTGTATTCCTCCGGGACCACGGGCCTGCCCAAGCCCATCGTCCACGGCCATGGCGGCATCCTGCTCAAGGGCCTGCAGGACGTGGCCCTGCAGATGGACATCGGGCCGCGCGACCGCTTCATGTGGTTCACCACGACCGGCTGGATCATGTGGAACATCCAGATGATGGGCCTGCTGGCCGGGGCGACGATCTGCCTGTACGACGGCAATCCCGGCCATCCGGACGCCAACGTGCTGTGGGATTTCGCCGACGAGGCGGGGGTGACGTTCTTCGGCGCCGGCGCCGCCTACTTCCTGGCGTGCCGCAAGGCCGGCATCCGGCCGGGGGCGCGGATGCGGTCCGGCAGCCTGAAGACGGTGGGATCCACCGGCTCGCCCCTGTCCGAGGACGGCTATCGCTGGCTGATGGAGCAGTTCCCCGGCGTGCTGGTGGCCGCCCTCAGCGGCGGCACCGACGTCGCCGCCGCCTACGTGGGGCCTTGTCCCGTGCTGCCGGTGTACGCGGGCGAGATGCAGTGCCGCTACCTGGGAACGGCGGTGCGCGCCTACAGCGACGCCGGCGAATCGCTGGAGGACGCGGTGGGCGAACTCGTGGTCACCGAGCCCATGCCCTGCATGCCCCTGCGCTTCTGGAACGATCCCGGGGGACAGCGCTACCAGGACAGCTATTTTTCCGTCTTTCCGGGCGTCTGGCGCCACGGCGACTGGATCCGCATCACGCCGCGTGGCGGCGCCATCATCTACGGCCGCTCGGACACGACGATCAACCGCCACGGCGTGCGCATGGGCACGGCGGAGATCTACCGGGTGCTGGAGGCCTTCCCCGAGATCATGGACTGCATGGTGGTGGACCTGGAGTACCTGGGCCGCGAATCCCGCATGCCGCTGTTCGTGGTCCTGCGCGAGGGCTGTGCGCTGGACGAGGACCTGGTCGCCCGCATGAAGGCCGCGATCCGCGAGCAGCTGTCCGCGCGCCACGTCCCCGACGAGATCCTGGCCGCGCCGGCCATCCCGCGCACCCTGAGCGGCAAGAAAATGGAACTGCCCATCAAGCGCCTGCTGCTGGGCGAGCCGCTGGAAAAGGTCGCCAACCCCGACGCCATGGCCAATCCGGAAAGCCTGGCCTGGTATCTCGCGTTGAAGCGCTGAGGGGGCGGCGGGGCCGCCCGCCGCCTATAATGGAAAATTCCGCCCTCGCCGTGCCTGCTTCGTGTCCTCTCCCGCTTCCGATCCCCTTGATCGCCCCGGCTTTCTGTTGAAGCTGACCATGGCCCTGGTGGGCGTCTTCGCCTTCATCCAGGTCTATTCGATCCAGTCCATCCTGCCCCAGCTGCAAAGCGACCTGCACGCCTCGGTGGTGGAGATCGGCAACGCGGTGGGCATGACCGTGCTGGCCGTCGCGCTGATCTCGCCCTTTGTCGGCATGCTGTCCGACGCGGTGGGACGCAAGGGCCTCATCGTCGCCTCCGTGTTCGCGCTGGCGGTGCCCACGGCGCTGATGCCGCTGGTGAATTCGGTGCACGGGCTGCTGGTCCTGCGCTTCCTGCAGGGTCTGGCGGTGCCGGGCGTGTCGGTGGTCGCTATCGCCTACATCGGCGAGGAATTCCGCGGTCCGGGCATGGTCAGGATCGTGACGCTGTACGTCTCGGGCAGCGTGCTGGGGGGCTTTGCCGGCCGGTTCCTGCTGGGCCACCTGACCGAGCACATGGCGTGGCAGACGGCGTTCGGCATCATGGCGGTGCTGAACCTGGCCGGCGCGGTGATCGTGTGGCGCGGCCTGCCGGACTCGCGCCGCTTCGTCGCCAACGCCCGCATCGGCTCGAGCCTGGCCATGCTGGGCCAGCTGCTGCGCAATCCCTCGCTGCAGGTCGCCTGCGCCCTGGGCTTTACCGTGCTGTTCGCCCTGATCGGCCTGTTCACCTTCGTCAACCTGCACCTGGCGGCGCCCCCGTATCGCTTCAGCTCCGGCCAGCTGGCCAACATCTTTGCCGTGTACCTGCTGGGCGTCGTGGTCACGCCGCTGTCGGGACGCATCATCCCGCGCATCGGGATCCGCCGCACCATCCTGTCCATGCTGGGGGTCTCGGCCCTGGGCGTGGCCCTGACGCTGGCGCAGCCGGCCTGGCTCATCGTGGTCGCCCTGGCCCTGGCGGCCTGCGGGGTCTTCATCATCCAGTCCGCCACCATGAGTTTCATCGCCTACCGGATCACCCGAGGGCGGTCGCTGGCCAGCGGCCTCTACTATTCCGCCTATTATTGCGGCGGCTTCACGGGGGCCTGGCTGTGCGGGATCGCGTATGCCTGGGGCGGCTGGCACGGTGCCGTGGCGGCCTTGCTGTCGGCGCAGGCCCTGGGCGGCCTGATCGCATGGCGCTTCATGCCGGGTCCGGCCGCCGCCGCGGCCTGATTGCGGCCGGGCGGGGCGCGCAAACCGGCCTCCCGTTTTCCTCTATAATCCTGGCATCAAGGGGAGTAGCTCACTTTCCGTGTCATCGTCATGACGGTCTCCTGTCGCAGACAGGGACCCGGTGGCCGGGCAGCCTGGCGGTTGCGAGCAAGACCTTGCCGTCATGGGCAAGGTGCATCCTTCACAGTGGAATGGCCTGGCCCGAATGGGTTTCAGGCCATTTTTCATTGGAGCATCCATGCTTGAATTTTTCGAGACCCTGCACTGGGGCGCGGTCTTTCAGATCATCCTGATCGACATCCTGCTGGGCGGGGACAATGCCGTGGTGATCGCGCTGGCGTGCCGCAACCTGCACCACAGGCAGCGGCTGCAGGGCATCCTGTGGGGCACCGCAGGGGCCATCGTCCTGCGGGTCCTGCTGATCGCCTTCGCGCTGACGCTGCTGAGCGTGCCTTTCCTGAAGGTGGCGGGCGGCCTGCTGCTGCTGTGGATCGGCGTGAAACTGCTGTTGCCCGAGAATGACGCCCACGACAAGATCCAGGGCGGGGCCTCGGTCCTGGCGGCGGTCAAGACCATCATCGTGGCGGACTTCGTCATGAGCCTGGACAACGTCATCGCCATCGCCGGCGCGGCGCAGAATGCCCACGAGGCCCACCAGGTCGGCCTGGTGATCTTCGGCCTGTTGGTGAGCGTGCCCATCATCGTCTGGGGCAGCACGCTGGTGCTCAAGCTGATCGACCGCTTCCCGCTGGTCGTCACCCTGGGCGCGGCCCTGCTGGGTTGGATCGCCGGGGGCATGCTGGCCACCGACGTCTTCGTGGTGGAGCACCTGGGGCCGGTGCCGGCCGCCTGGAAGATCGGGGCCGAGGTCGTCGGGGCGCTGCTGGTCGTCCTGGTGGGCCGGACGCTGGCGCGGCGCAAGGCCGCGGCCATGGCGGCAGGCGACTGAACCCCCGCGGCGGCCGCCGGCGGCTCAGGCCGCCAGTGCCCGGCGCAGCTGGTGCAGGGCCCCGCCCAGGTCCTCGATCAGGTCGTCCGGGGATTCCAGGCCGATGTGCAGGCGCACCAGCGGGCCCTCATAGGGCCATGCCGAGGCCTCGCGTTCGGGCAGGGTCTCCAGCGGCATCACCATGCTTTCGAATCCGCCCCAGGAAAAGCCCAGGTGAAACAGCTCCAGGCTGTCGACGAAGCGGCGCAGGGCGGCCGGCGGGCAGGGCTTGAGCACCAGGCCGAACAGCCCCGACGCCCCCCGGAAATCCCGCCGCCACAGCGCATGGCCCGGCGCGCCGGGCAGGGCGGGGTACAGCACCTGTTCGACTTCGGGACGGGCGGCCAGCCACCCGGCGACCCGCAGGGCATTGTCCTGGTGGCGCTGCAGGCGCACCGACAAGGTGCGCAGCCCGCGCTGCGCCAGATAGACGTCGTCGGGGCCGGCATGCAGGCCCGCGGCGTCGGCGTATTCGTGCAGTTCGGCCCAGGCTTCGCGCGTGGTCGTGACGGACCCCAGCAAAGCGTCCGAGTGGCCGGTGACGTACTTGGTGCAGGCCTGTACCGACACGTCGACACCGTGCTCGAAGGGCTGGAAATACAGTGGCGAGGCCCAGGTGTTGTCCATGACGACGCGCGCGCCGTGGCGATGGGCGCGCTCGGCGATGGCGGGGATGTCCTGCACCTCGAAGGTCTGGGAGCCGGGCGACTCGACGTAGACCAGGCGGGTTTCCGGCCGGAACGCCTGCTCGATGTCGGCCCCCGCGCGGGGATCGTAGAAGCTGCAGCGCACGCCGTAGCGCGCCAGCACGGTGCGGGTGTAGTGGCGCGTGGGGCCGTAGGCGCTGTCGGTCAGCAGCACGTGGTCTCCCGACCTGACGAAGGCCGAGATCGCGGCGACGCAGGCCGCCAGGCCTGACGAGGTCAGCGTCGTGCGGTAGCCGCCTTCCAGGCGGGCGATGGATTCCTGCAGCGCGAAGGCGGTCGGCGTGCCCTTGCGCCCGTACCACATCACGCCGGATTCGTCGCGCGCGAGCGCCTGCTGGCGCGCGTCCATGTCCTTCATGTTCTCGAAGACGATCGTCGAGGCCCGGCAGACCGGGGGATTGACCGTCCCGCCGAAGGCGCGCGGACTGCGCGTGCCGTGGGACAGGAAGGTATCGACGCCATGGCGGGCGTGAGGGTGCGGGGCGGGCCCGCCGGCCCGGGCGCGCGCGGGGGCGTCGTCGGCGCTCAGGGACGGGGCATCGGGAGGCAGGGAGGTCGAGGCGACGGGCATGGCGGAGTTCCGGATGAGTGGATGGGCTGTCCGGATAGTCTAATTTCCCTGGACGGGAAAATATTTCCATTGTTCATTCGACGAAACCCTTATTATTGGAATAATTTTCTAATTTCACGGTGACATGGATAAATTCGACTGCCGCATCCTGGAGGCCTTGCAGGCCGATGCCACCCTGGGCCTGACCGAGCTCGCCGCGCGGGTCGGGCTGTCCACCACGCCTTGCTGGCGCCGCGTGCAGCGCCTGAAGGAAGACGGCGTCATCCGGGCGCAGGTCGCCCTGTGCGATGCCGCCAGCCTGAATCTCGGCCTGACGGCCTTCGTCTCGGTGCGCGCCGCGCGCCATGACGACACCTGGACCCAGCGCTTCCTGGACGGCGTGGCGGCGATCCCCGAGATCGTGGAGATCTACCGCATGGCCGGCGACATCGATTACCTGCTGAAAGTCGTGATGTCGGACATCGCCGGCTACGACCGGGTGTACAAGCGCCTGATCAAGACGGTCGAGCTGGTGGACGTCAGTGCGAGCTTCGTCATGGAGACCGTGCGCCACACGACGGCCCTGCCGCTGGATCACGCGGCACCGTCCGCCCGCCGCTCAGCCGGCTGAGAGCAGCCTGATGGCGGCCACCGTGCCGATGCCCAGCAGCGTCATCGCCAGGGATCCGCCGACGTGGACCCCGATCGAGGCCGCCAGCCAGCCGAAGCGGCCCTCCTGCAGCAGGATGGCAAGTTCCGCCGAGAACGTCGAAAACGTCGTCAGGCCGCCGCAAAAGCCGGTAATGATGAAGAGCCGCAACTGGGGCGACAGATGGGGGGACGAGCCAAAGAGGGCGATCGCGACGCCGATGATGTAGCCGCCCAGCAGGTTGGCCGCCAGGGTGCCCGGCGGCAGGAGGGGAAACAGCGCGTTCAGGGTGCGGCCCAGCCACCAGCGCAGGATCGCGCCCGCGGAGGCGCCGGCGGCAATGGCGAACAGGGGACTGTAGAGGATGGGCACGCCTGATATTAGCAGCCACCCGCCGGATGCTGCAAGGCAGCATTCAGGGTGTCGCGCTACACTGGTCCCCGTCGTTTCACGTACCCATTCCAGAAGGAGTCGTCTCATGCTCAAGGGAAAAAAAGCGGTCGTCACCGGTTCGACCAGCGGCATCGGCCTGGCCATCGCGCAGGAACTCGCGCGCCAGGGCGCCGACCTGGTGATCAATGGCTTCGGGGATGCGCAGGCCATCGAGCGTGAGCGCGCCGGGCTGGAAAAGGATTTCGGCGTCAAGGCCGTCTACCTGAACGCCGACCTGATGGACGCGCAAGCCGCCCGCGACTTCATCGCCGGCTCCATCCAGGCCCTGGGCGGCATCGACATCCTGGTCAACAACGCCGGCATCCAGCATACCGACCTGATCGAGGATTTCCCGGTCGACAAATGGAATGCCATCATCGCGCTGAACCTGTCGGCGGTGTTTCACTGCACGGCGGCGGCGCTGCCGGCCATGAAGGCGCAGAAATCCGGCCGCGTGATCAACATCGCCTCGGCCCATGGCCTAGTCGCCTCGGCCAACAAGTCGGCCTACGTCGCCGCCAAGCATGGCGTGGTGGGCCTGACCAAGGTCACGGCCCTGGAGAACGCGGGCACCGGCGTCACCTGCAACGCCATCTGCCCGGGCTGGGTGCGCACGCCCCTGGTCGAAAAGCAGATCCAGGCCCTGGCCGAGCAAAAGCACGTCGGCATCGAGGACGCCGCGCGCGACCTGCTGATGGAAAAGCAGCCCTCTCTGCAGTTCGTCACGCCCCAGCAGCTGGGGCAGGCCGCGGTCTTCATCGCCTCGGACGCGGCCGCGCAGATGACCGGCACCACCCTGTCGATCGACGGCGGCTGGACCGCCCGCTGAAACCGCGCGCAAGCCGCCGGCCGGCCCGCTGTCGCCCATGGCTTTGCGCAGCGGCCGGCTGCCGTCTCCACCGAACCTTGAGGACCGTTCATGCTGATGGTTTTGTCCCCGGCGAAGAAACTGGACTATGACTCGCCCGTGCGCACCACGCAGCACACGCTGCCGGTGTTCCCCGAGGAGACCCGCGAGCTGGTGGGCGTCATGCAGGCCCTGTCGGCCGGCGACCTGGCCGGGCTGATGAGCCTGTCCGACGCGCTGGCGCGGCTGAACGCCGAGCGCTACGCGGCCTGGGTGGACGCCCCTGACACCGCCCATGCCCGCCAGGCGGCGCTGGCCTTCAACGGCGACGTCTACGAGGGCCTGCGGGCGGCCGAACTGTCCGACGCCCGCCTGGCCTGGGCGCAGGATCACCTGGCGATCCTCAGCGGACTGTACGGTGTGCTGCGGCCCCTGGACCTGATCCAGCCCTACAGGCTGGAGATGGGCACGCGCCTGCGCACCGCGCGCGGCCACACGCTGTACGAGTTCTGGGGCGAGCGGATCGCGGCGGAGCTGAACCGGCGCCTGGATGCGCTGGATGGCGAGCGCGTCCTGCTGAACCTCGCATCCCAGGAATACTTCAAGTCCGTCGATCTGCGGGTCCTGCGCGCGCGTGTCGTCGAATGCGTGTTCCAGGACGAGAAGAACGGCGCCTGGAAAGTCATCAGCTTCCACGCAAAGCGCGCCCGCGGCCTCATGGCGCGCCACGTCATCGACCATGCGGTCAAGCGTGTCGCCGACCTCAGGAAGTTCGCCGCCGGCGGCTACGCCTTCGCCGCCGATGCCTCCTCGCCCGACCGCCTGGTGTTCCGCCGGCCGCATCAGGGATAACGCGGGTTGTGTGAAGCCATCCGGCTCTCTACGCTGTCCATAATTATGAATTATTAATTTTTTTGGACTCTGCGCAGGAGGCCCGATGGCCGCCAGGATCGTTCAGAAAATCCTCTACCAGGAAGTCGCCGACCGCTTGCGGGGCATGATCCAGGCCGGGGAGCTGCAAGCGGGGGAATGGATCGACGAGGTCCGCCTCACGGCCGCGCTGGGCATCTCGCGCACGCCTTTGCGCGAGGCGCTGAAAGTCCTGGTGGCCGAGGGCCTGCTGCGGCTGGAGCCGCGCCGCGGCTGCTTCGTCAACGAGCTCTCGGCCCGCGACCTGGAAAACATCTTCCCCCTGATGGCCCTGTTGGAAGGCCGCTGCGCCTACGAGGCGGCCAGCAAGGTCACCGCCGCCGACCTGCAGCACCTGGAGATCCTGCACCGCGATCTCCGGCATTTTGCGGAATTGGGCTCCGTGGACGACTACTATGCCGCCAACGCCAAGATCCACGTGGCCATCCAGGAACTGGCGGACAACCGCTGGCTGTCGGACCTGATCGACAATCTGCGCCAGGTGCTCAGCCTGTCGCGCCACCGCAGCCTCACCTACCCGGGCCGGGTGCAGGAATCCTGCGCCGAGCACCTGGCGATCTTCGCCGCCCTGAAGGCCCATGATTCCGAAGGCGCCGATGCCATCACGCGCAAGCACCTCATGCGCCAGCTGGACGCGCTGCGCGCCCTGGCGCGGCAGGACGACCGGGCATCCGCGACCGCCGAAGCCGGTGTTCCGGCGGGAGACGCATGATGAATACGGTTCCGACCGACATGCCGCAGAAAACGGCCGGCCTGATGGAACGGCTCAGCCGTTGGCTGGACCGCGACCACCTGCCCGAGCCCGGCGCCTTGCGCACGCTCTACGAGGCATCCCTGACCGATGGCGCGGCTAACCGGCTGGCCCGGCAATGGGCGGACCGCTACCTGGCCGCCGACGCCGACGAGCGGCGATCGCTGCTGGCCGGCCTGGTCGGCGCCGCCGTCGGGCTGCAGGGCGATCACGGCAGCCGGCTGTTTCGCCGCCTGTACGCCCAGAGCGACCGCCTGGGCCTGATGGTCGAGCTGCGCGCCGACATGCTGCGCTGGCGCAACCAGGTGGCCGGCCTGTCGGCCCTGGAACAGGAGCTGTCCGTGCTCCTGTCCAACTGGTTCGACGTCGGCATGCTGGAACTGCGGCACATCAACTGGGATTCCCCGGCATCGCTGCTGGAAAAGCTGATCCGCTACGAGGCCGTGCACCAGATCCGTTCCTGGGACGACATGCGCCGCCGGGTGGCCGCCGACCGCCGCTGCTACGCCTTCTTCCACCCGCGCATGAACGACGTGCCGCTGATCTTCGTCGAGGTCGCCTTCGCGGAGCAGATGTCCGACGACGTGCAGGTCCTGATCGATCCCGCGCGGCCCGTGGCCGATCCGGACAAGGCGCGCTGGGCGATCTTCTATTCGATCTCCAACACCCAGCGGGGCCTGCGCGGCATCAGCTTCGGCAATTTCCTGCTCAAGCGGGTCATCGAAGAGCTGGTGGCCGAGCTGCCGCGCCTGAAATCCTTTGCCACCTTGTCGCCCATTCCCGGCTTTGCCGACTGGCTGGGCAAGTGCGGCGGCGCGGACATCCAGGATTGCCTTGCGGACAAGGCCGAGCGGCAGGCCGCCGCCCAGGACGCCGATGCCGGGGCCGCCTGGGTGGCGCGGCTGCGGGACGCGGCGACCGGCACGGCATCCGAACCGGAGCGCCGGACCGGCCTGCGGCTCGCGGCCCGGTATCTGCAGCAGCTGCATGGCGGCGAGCCGGTCGATGCCGTGGCGCGGTTCCACCTGGGCAATGGCGCGCGCATCGAACGGGTGAACTGGGCGGCCGACTGCTCCGCCAAGGGGCTGGAGCAGTCCTGCGGCATGATGGTGAACTACCTGTATGAGCCCGACCAGCTGGACGAGAACCGGGCGCGCCTGGCGGCGGGCAAGCCCCGGGTGTCGCGGGGGGTCCAATGGCTGTAGCACCGACCGGCGCCCAGGGCGGCCGCATCCACGTCCGGCGGCAGGGCGCCGTGGCCACCGTCGTGCTCGACCATCCGGGACGCCTGAACGCGATCACCGTGTCCATGTGGCGCGAACTGGGGCGGGTGTTCGATGCGCTGTCGGCCGACGGCGGCGTGCGCTGCGTCGAGGTGCGCGGCGCCGGCGGGAATTTCGCGGCCGGAGCCGACATCCGGGAATTTCCGCAGGAACGCATGGACGTGCCGCGCGCCGTGGCCTATCACCGCGACGTCCTCGCGCCGGCCCTGCGGGCCGTGAGCCGGTGCCCTCATCCGGTGCTGGCCGTGATCGAGGGCGCCTGCGTGGGCGGCGGGCTGGAGATCGCCGGCCGCTGCGACCTGCGCCTGGCGCAGCGCGGGGCGCGCTTCGGCGCGCCGATCAATCGTCTGGGCTTCCCGATGGCGCCCGACGAGATGCAGGGCCTGCTGGATCTCGCCGGGCGCGCCGTGACGCTGGAGATCCTGCTGGAAGGGCGGGTGTTCGACGCGGACGAGGCGCTGGCCAAGGGCCTGCTGACGCGCGTGGCCGATGCCGGTGATTTCGAGGACGCGCGGCGCGCCATGGTGGCGCGGCTGTGCGCCGGCGCCCCGCGGGCGGCCCGCCTGAACAAGCGGATCGCGGCGCGCCTGGGCGCCGGCCAGCCGCCCCTGAGCGAGGCCGAATGGCAGGAATTCTTCGGCTACGCCGATGGGCCGGACCACCAGGAAGGCGTCCGGGCCTTTCTCGATGGCCGGAGCCCGGTTTTCACAGGAGAATGAACGTGGAGCGCAACGCCAATCTTTATACGATCCTGCAGTCCGGCTTTCCCGAAGACCGCCAGTCGGTGGCGATCGAGACGCCGCAGCGGACGTACAGCTGGGACGACATCGAGGACACGAGCGGGCGCATCGCCAATCTGCTGCTGTCCTTCGGCGTGCCGGCCGGCTCGCGCGTGGCGGTCCAGGTGGAAAAATCCCCCGAGGCCTTGATGCTGTACCTGGCGACCCTGCGCGCCGGGCTGGTCTATCTGCCCCTGAATACCGCATACCACGAGGCGGAGGTCGCCTATTTCCTCGGAGACGCCGAGCCGGCCGTGGTGGTCTGCGCCGGCGACGCCCAGGCCTGGTGCGAGCCGCTGGCCCGCTCGTGCGGCGCCGCCCAGGTGCTGACCCTGGATGCCGATGGCTCGGGCAGCCTGATGGCGGCGGCGGCGCCGCACAGCCCGCGATGCGAGGCCGTGCGGCGCGAGCCCGGCGACCTGGCGGCCATCCTGTACACCTCGGGCACGACCGGTCGCAGCAAGGGCGCCATGCTGACGCACGCCAACCTGGCATCCAACGCCTTGACGCTGAAGTCCTATTGGGGCTGGCGCGCCGATGACGTGCTGCTGCACATGCTGCCGATCTTCCACGTGCACGGCCTGTTCGTCGCGTCCCACGGCGCCCTGCTGGCCGGGGCCCGCATGATCTGGCTGCCCAGGCTGGACGTGGACCAGGCGCTGCGCTATCTGCCGCGCTGCACCCTGATGATGGGGGTGCCCACCTACTACGTCCGGCTGCTGGCCGATGCGCGCTTCGACCGCGAGGCCTGCCGCCACATGCGGCTCTTCATCTCGGGCTCGGCGCCGCTGCTGGTCGATACCTTCCGCGAGTTCCAGGCACGCAGCGGCATGACCATCCTGGAACGCTACGGGATGAGCGAGACCGGCATGATCACGTCCAATCCCTACGACGCCGCGCGCGGCGAGCGCCTGCCGGGCACCGTGGGGCCGGCGCTGCCGGGAATCTCGGTGCGGGTGGTGGACGACGCCGACCGGCCGCTGGCGGCGGGGACGCCGGGACACGTGCAGGTGCGCGGCCCCAACGTGTTCGCGGGCTACTGGCGCATGCCGGAGAAGACCCGCCAGGAGTTCGCGCAGGACGGCTGGTTCCGCACCGGCGACATCGGCGTGCTGGGCGGCCCCGGCATACCGGACGACTACCTGAGCATCGTCGGGCGCAGCAAGGACCTGATCATCACGGGCGGCTACAACGTCTATCCCAAGGAAATCGAGATGGTCATCGACGCCATGCCCGGCGTCCAGGAATCCGCCGTGATCGGCATTCCGCACGCCGATTTCGGCGAGGCCGTGGTGGCGGTGGTGGTGCCGCGGCCGGGCGCCGAGGTGGACACCGGCGCCATGCTGGCCGAGCTGAAGACGGGCCTGGCCAATTTCAAGGTGCCCAAGCAGATCCACCTGGCCGACGCGCTGCCGCGCAACGCCATGGGCAAGGTCCAGAAGAACGCGCTGCGTCAGCGCTACGCTGACCGGCACTGAGGCAGGAAAAGCAGCACACGAAGGAGGAGGGACAAGCCTCCCGCAGGCGAGCCGCACCCGGATGACCGGGGCGGCGGGTTGGACCACATGATCCATGATCAGGAGACAACATGATGAAGCGACACATGCTTTGCGCCGCGCTGGGGTTCGCCCTCGCGGCGGGCACGGGCGCCGCCCATGCCGAGACGACGCTGCGGGCCTCGCACCAGTTCCCCGGCGGCCAGGGGGATCCGCGCGACGAGATGGTGCAGATCATCGCCCGCGAGGTGGGGGCCGCCAACGTGGGGCTGAAGATCCAGGTCTTCCCCTCGTCCTCGCTGTACAAGGCCACCGAGCAATGGGGCGCGCTGACGCGCGGACAACTGGACATGGCTGCCTTTCCGCTGGACTACGCCTCGGGGCGGGTGCCTCAGTTCTCGGCCACGCTGATGCCCGGGCTGGTGCGCAACTATGATCACGCGCAGCGGCTGAACCAGTCCAATTTCATGAAGGACATCAAGGCGCTGGTCGAAAAGCAGGGGGCGGTGGTGATCGCCGACGCCTGGCTGGCCGGCGGCTTCGCTTCCAAGAAGAACTGCATCACCAGCCCGGACACCATCAAGGGACAGGTGATCCGCGCGGCCGGCCCGGCGTTCGAGCAGATGCTGGCGGCGGCGGGCGCCTCGATTTCGTCCATGCCCTCGTCCGAGGTCTATTCGGCGATGCAGACCGGGGTGCTCGACGCGGCCAATACCTCGAACGACAGCTTCGTCTCGTACCGGCTCTACGAGCAGGCCAAATGCCTGACGGCGCCCGGCGAGAACGCGCTGTGGTTCATGTACGAGCCCGTCCTGATGTCCAAGAAGGTCTTCGACGGGCTGGAACCCAAGCAGCGCGAGGCGATCCTGGCGGCCGCCAAGAAGGCGGAGGACTACTTCACGCAAGAAGCCCGCAAGGGCGAGCAGAAGATGCGCGACATCTATGCCAAGGCGGGAGTCGAGGTGGTCACGATGACGCCCGAGCAGTACCAGGCCTGGATGAGCATCGCCAAGCACTCGTCCTACCGGCAGTTCGCCGAGAAAGTCCCCGGCGGGGATGAACTGCTGAAGAAGGCCCTCGCGGTCCAGTAAGCGCCGTCCGGCATCGGGTTCGCCCGATGCCGTTTTTTTGCCCAAGCGACACCGGAGGTCGCATGAGTCGAATTTTCATACGCTGGGTCGAGGCGCTGTCACGGGCCTGCGGCGTGGCATCCGTGCTGCTGCTGGTCTTCGCCATGGTCGTGGTCTGCCAGATGATCCTGATGCGCTACGTCTTCCGGGCCGCCACCATCTGGCAGACCGAGGCCGTGGTGTTCGGGGCGACCGCCGCCATCTTCCTTGGGGCGCCCTACGTGCTGATGACCAAGGGTCACGTCGGCGTGGATTTCATCCAGATGCTGGTGCGCCCGCGCACGCGCCACCGGATGGATCAGATCGGCGCCTGGCTGGGGCTGGTGTTCTGCTGCATCATGACCGCCGCCACCGGCCTGCACCTGTTCGAGGCCCTGGCGGGCGGCTGGACGACGGCCAGCGTCGCGGCCGTGCCGCTGTGGATGCCCTTGTCGCCCGTCGTGTTCGGCTTTGCGCTGCTCAGCCTGCAATACGTCGTCGAGATCATCAAACTGAAAGAGGTGCAGCCATGACGCCCACGCTGGCTGGAATCAGTATCATCGCGGCCCTGTGCCTGATGCTGGCGACAGGCATGCCGATCGCCTTCGCCCTGGGGCTGGCCGCCGTCGGCGGCCTGTTCCTGGACATGGGGCCGGACGTGATCTACGTGCTGGCCGAGACCATGTTCGCGGGGATCGCGAACCTGGGTTACGTGGCCATTCCCATGTTCGTTCTGATGGGGGCCATCGTCGCCGGCACGCCCGCCGGCGGGGACCTGTACAAGGCCCTGGACCGCTGGCTGTACAAGGTGCCGGGCGGACTCATCCTGTCCAACATCGGCGCCTGCGCGATCTTCTCCGGCATGACCGGATCCAGCCCGGCCACCTGCGCCGCCATCGGCAAGATGGGCATCCCCGAGATGCTGGGGCGGGGCTATCCGGCCTCGGTCGCCACCGGCTCCATCGCGGCCGGCGGGACGCTGGGCATCCTGATTCCGCCCTCGGTCACCATGATCGTCTACGGGATCTCGACCCAGACCTCGATCGGGCGGCTGTTCCTGGCCGGCGTGGTGCCGGGCGTGCTGTTGACGATCATGTTTATGGCCTGGGCGCTGTTCGATTCGCGGCGCAAGGGGTTTCGCTTCGGCGCCAGCTCGCAGCAATATTCCTGGCGCCAGAAGCTGGAGTCCCTGCCGCGCGTGCTGCCGCTGCTGCTGATCATCCTGGGCATGCTGTTCGTCCTGTATGGCGGCGTGGCCACGCCCTCCGAGGCGGCGGGCGCCGGAGCGCTGCTGACCCTGGTCGTCGTGGCCATCGTCTACCGGCTGTTCCGCCTGCGCACCTACACGGGGGTGTTCGGCTCGGCCATGCGCGAAAGCGTCATGATCATGATGATCATGGCCTCGGCCGAGCTCTTCGCCTTTGCCCTGTCGTCGCTGTTCATCACGCAGTCGCTGGCCGCGGCGATCGCGGCGCTGGAGATCAACCGCTGGCTGCTGATGGGCCTGATCAACGTGTTCCTGCTGGTGGCCGGCATGTTCCTGCCGCCGGTGGCGATCATCGTCATGGCCGCGCCGCTGCTGCTGCCCATCATCACCCAGGCCGGATTCGATCCGTACTGGTTCGCGGTGATCCTGACGGTGAACATGGAGATCGGCCTGATCACGCCGCCGGTGGGACTGAATCTGTTCGTCCTGAACGCCATCGCGCCGGACGTGCCCACCAAGGACATCCTGATGGGCGCGCTGCCTTATGTGCTGGTGATGATGCTGGCGATCGTGCTGCTGTGCATCTTCCCCCAGGTGGTGACCTGGCTGCCTGACGTGATCATGGGGGCGCCGATCTGACCACGCTGCGTCCGGCCGGGATGTTCACGCCGCCTGCGGCGCGCCGGCGGGCGGCGCGGGCGGGCCGGCATCCAGCGCCTTCATGTTGTCGTCGATCTGCTGGGCGGCCTTGATCATCTGGCGCAGGGGGTAGGCCAGTGCGGCGCGTTCGCCGTCGGTTTCGATCACGTTGGGCGGCGCCGCCGGCCGGCCGGCGAGGAAATCGTCGGCCGCCGCCAGCGCCTGGCGGATGCCCTCGGGCTCCTCGTCCATCAGCGCCAGTTGCGGGACCACGGCCGCGATCTGCGAGGCCAGCGCATGGTGCTGCAGCAGCAGGCGGTTGAATTCCGGCACGTGGCGCTGGCGCCGGGCGGGTTCGTCCATCATGCGGTAGAAGGCCGAGGCGAAATTGCTGAAGGCGATGTGGACGTTCTTGCGCGACAGGTTCCACTGGGTTTCCGATTCCCGCAGGTCCGCGCCGCCGTCGGCCGCGCTCGCGCCCGCGCGCGCCTGGCGCGCCGCCTGCACGTGGGCCAGGCCGGCGCGCAGGAAGGCCTGGTTGGCGCGGCGCAGGGCCCGGGCCAGCGCATCCAGGGAATTGCGCTCCCAGGACGGCAGGATGTAGCTGCAGCTCAACGCCAGGGTGCAGCCGATCAGGGTGTCGGCCAGGCGCTCGCCCACCACGGTGTTGGAGCCGGGCACCAGGAAATGGAAGATCAGCAGCACGAACAGCGTGTTGAACATGGCCGACAGCGTGTAGTTCACCTGGACCAGGCTGTAGCCGAGGATGCTGCAGGCCACCATGATCAGCAGGTAGAGCTTCGGGTTCAGGCCCAGGTAGAACAGCACCAGCGACAGGCCGCAGCCGATCAGCGTGCCGGTCAGGCGCCAGCCGTTGCGCTGGCGGGTCAGGGCGAAGCCCGGCTTCATGATGATCAGCACCGTCAGGATGATCCAGTAGCTGTGGCCGGCCATGCCCGGATCCACGGAGCGCACCATGGGCGCGTGGGCCAGCAGGGTGCCCACGATCATCGCCAGCAGGGCGGCCGCGGCGACCCGGACCGCGTAGCGGAAGTGCGCCGACTGGCCGTGCAGATTGTGGGTCAGCATGCCCAGGCGCCATTTCTGGCGGGTCAGGAAGCGGTTCAGCGAGCGGTTGGCCTGCGTGAGGTCCGAATCCTGCGGCAGCGGATTGACCGAATGGTCGGCCATGCGCTCGACCTGCCGGGTCATGTTGCGCAGGCGGCGCAGCACCTGCACCAGCAGGGCGTAGAGCTCGGGCTGCGCGGCCGGCATGCCGTCTTCGCGCAGCTGCTGCAGCTCGAACTCCAGGGCGCGCAGTTCGGCCTTGACGCTGTTGCGCACCCGCGCGCGCCGGTTGCGCGCCACGTTCAGCGCCAGGTCGGCCACGTTGTCGGCCAGCTTGCGCATGGCGTCGCGCACGAACAGCAGGATGTCGCTGTCCGGCAGGGCCTGGCGCAGGGTGGCGTAGTCGGTGTGCGTGGCGACCATGCTGTCGAGCAGGTGGATCATGTCCACGAACAGGTTCAGCAGGCCCTGGCGCAGCCGGTCGGCATGCGAGGTGGTGCCGCGCGGCAGCTCGCGCAGGACCATGTCGCGGGCCGCCTGGTGGGCGTCGGTCATGGCGGCCTGGGTGCGGATCAGACGGCGGTAGCTGTCGTCCAGGTCCAGGCGCACGTCGTAGAACCGGGCGCGGGCGGCGATGTAGTCGGCGGTGGCGAAGAGCGCCACCGACAGGGCCTGCTGTTCCTCGCGGTGCCACAGCACGCGGTGGGCGATGGTGCTGTAGACCAGGTAGAAGGCGCCGCCCAGGAAGGACGTCAGCGTGTGCTGCAGCACGTCGGCCTGCGTCAGGGGCGTGCGCAGGGTCAGGGTCATGATGAGCAGGCAGGCAAAGCCCAGCAGGCCGCCGTGCTTGCCGTAGACGGTCAGCATCGAGAAGGCGAAGCACAGGGCGGGGACCATCAGCCAGATCGCCAGCGTGTGGCTGGCGGCCAGCCCCGTCAGGGCCGTCGTCGCCGAACCCAGGCACAGCGCGGCGAACATGCCGTTCAGGCCGTAGCGCCGGGGGCCGCCGGGTTGGTCCAGGATGGCGACGCAGGCCGCGCCCACCGCCGCCACGAAGCCGCCGGCCACCGAATCGAACAGGCCGGTCAGCACCAGGGCCGGCAGCAGCACGCCCGTGGCCTGGCGCAGGCCGCCGAAGAAATAGTGGCTGTAGAAGAATCGCTGCAGCTGGGGCGCGGGTGAAATCATGCAGCCGGGTCCGGAAGGCCATGCGCAATGGCGATGGGCGCAGTATAGAAAATCTCGCGCCGCGTGTGTGCCCGGGGGCCGGAGGGCGGCGCCCGGACGGGGGAAATCCCGCCTCTGCGGCGGTCACCGCTTGCGACACATGTTGCAACGCGGTAAATTAGGTCTTCGGCCGGCTCCATCGCGGCCTGCCGATGCGGCGAATGCCCCGGGTCACACACCCGGTTTTTTTCGTCTTCCGATTCATGTCCCAGGATGCGCCACAAGCGTGGTCCGGGGCGTCCGTTTCCACCACGTTGCGCCGCAGGGCGGCGCGTGTGTCTTGTGCCAAGGGGCGCAGACTGGTCCCGCAATGTGTCCGGGCAAAGCGATTCCGTGAATCGCCAAGCGTCGGATCATGTCGCGGGTCGCCGGTACTGGCCCGGGCTGCCGACAGGCCGCTTGGTGCCCGACACGGGTTAGAAAGGAAATCCATCATGGAACTCAATGGCGCCGACATCGTCGTGCGTTGTCTGATCGAGGAAGGCGTAGACCACGTGTTTGGCTACCCCGGCGGCGCGGTCCTCTACATCTACGACGCGATCTACAAGCAAGACACCTTCCAGCACGTCCTCGTGCGACACGAGCAGGCCGCGGTCCACGCGGCGGATGCCTACTCCCGATCCTCCGACAAAACCGGCGTGTGCCTGGTGACCAGCGGCCCGGGCGTGACCAACGCCGTCACCGGCATCGCCACGGCCTACATGGACTCCATTCCCATGGTCATCATCAGCGGCCAGGTCCCCACGCACGCCATCGGCCAGGATGCCTTCCAGGAATGCGACACCGTGGGCATCACCCGGCCCTGCGTCAAGCACAATTTCCTGGTGCGCGACGTCAAGGACCTGGCCGAGACCATGCGCCGCGCCTTCTACATCGCGCGCTCGGGCCGCCCCGGCCCGGTCCTGGTCGACGTCCCCAAGGACGTCTCCGTCGCCACCTGCAAATACACGCCCCGCCGCGGCCCCACCCAGCTGCGGTCCTACGCGCCGGTCACCAAGGGCCACCACGGCCAGATCAAGAAGGCCGTGCAGATGCTGCTGGCCGCCGAGCGGCCCATGATCTACGCCGGCGGCGGCGTGGTGCTGGCCAATGCGGCCGACGAACTGCGCAAGCTCGTGCGCATGACGGGCGCGCCTTGCACCACGACCCTGATGGGCCTGGGCGCCTTTCCGGGCACCGACGAGAAATTCGTCGGCATGCCGGGCATGCACGGCACCTACGAGGCCAACATGTCCATGCAGAACTGCGACGTGCTGCTGGCCATCGGGGCGCGCTTCGACGACCGCGTGATCGGCAACCCCAAGCATTTCGCCCAGGTCGCCCACAAGATCATCCACGTCGACATCGACCCGTCCTCGATCTCCAAGCGGGTCCGGGTGGACGTGCCCATCGTGGGCGACGTGCGCGAGGTTCTGCAGGACCTGATCGGGCTGTACGCCCAGTCGCTGGCCGAGCAGGGCGTGGCCGAGCACCGGCTGGATGCCTGGTGGCAGCAGATCGACGCCTGGCGCGGCAAGAAGTGCCTGGACTACGAACAGTCCGACAGCGTCATCAAGCCGCAGTTCGTGGTGCAGAAGCTCTGGGAGGTCACGCGCGGCCAGGCCTTCGTCACCTCCGACGTGGGCCAGCACCAGATGTGGGCCGCCCAGTACTACCCGTTCCCCGAGCCGCGCCGCTGGATCAATTCCGGCGGCCTGGGGACCATGGGCGTGGGCCTGCCCTTCGCCATGGGCGTGCAGATGGCCAATCCGGACCGCGACGTCGCCGTGATCACCGGCGAGGGCTCGATCCAGATGAACATCCAGGAATTGTCCACCTGCAGCCAGTACCGGCTGACGCCCAAGATCCTGTGCCTGAACAACCGCTACCTGGGCATGGTGCGCCAGTGGCAGCAGATCGAATACGGCTCGCGGTATTCCGAGTCCTACGTCGATGCGCTGCCCGACTTCGTCAAGCTGGTGGAAAGCTATGGCCACGTGGGCATGCGCATCGAAAAGCCGGCCGACGTCGAACCCGCCCTGCGCGAGGCCTTCACCAAGTACAAGGACCGCCTGGTCTTCATGGATTTCATCACGGATCAGACCGAGAACGTCTGGCCCATGGTCAAGGCTGGCCGCGGGCTGACGGAAATGCTGCTGGGTGCCGAGGATCTGTGAGGGGATAAACCATGAAACACGTGATTTCCGTTTTGCTGGAGAACGAACCCGGCGCCCTGTCGCGGGTGGTGGGCCTGTTTTCCGCGCGCGGCTACAACATCGAAACCCTGACCGTGGCGCCCACCGAGGACGCCACGCTGTCGCGCATGACCATCGTGACGGTCGGATCCGACGAGATCATCGAGCAGATCACCAAGCACCTGAACCGCCTGGTGGACGTGGTCAAGGTGGTGGACCTCTCCGAGGGCCCCCACGTCGAGCGCGAGCTGATGCTCATCAAGGTGCGCGCGGTCGGCAAGGAGCGCGACGAGATGAAGCGGATGGCGGAAATATTCCGCGGCCGCATCATCGACGTCACGGACAAGACCTACACCATCGAACTGACGGGCGTGCAGGACAAGATCGCCGCCTTCATCGGCGCGCTCGACCGCAGCGCCATCCTGGAAACCGTCCGCACGGGCGTGTCCGGGGTGGGCCGCGGCGAACGCGTCCTCAAGCTGTGAGCCCTTACGCTGTACCCACCTCGCAGCGTGCAAGCTGCCCGGATCCGTCAGGCACGAAATAGTCCGCAGGGACTATTTCACGTCCTGCCTCATCCCAACCTTTCGTTTCAGAATTGAAAATCGGAGCATCCAACATGAAAGTTTTCTACGACAAAGATTGCGACCTGTCCCTCATCAAAGGCAAGCAAGTCGCCATCATCGGCTACGGCTCGCAGGGCCACGCCCACGCCTTGAACCTGCACGACTCCGGCGTGCACGTCACGGTCGGCCTGCGCAAGGACGGCGCCTCCTGGAAAAAGGCCGAGAACGCCGGCCTGGCCGTCAAGGAAGTCGCCGAGGCCGTCAAGGGCGCCGACGTGGTCATGATGCTGCTGCCCGACGAGCACATCGGCCAGGTCTACCGCACGCAGATCGCCGCCAACCTCAAGCCGGGCGCCGCGCTCGCCTTCGCCCACGGCTTCAACGTGCATTACGGCCAGGTCGTGCCGCGCGACGACATCGACGTCATCATGATCGCCCCCAAGGCCCCGGGCCACACGGTGCGCAGCACCTACACCCAGGGCGGCGGCGTGCCGCACCTGGTCGCGGTCCACCAGGACGTGTCCGGCAAGGCCCGCGACCTGGCCCTGTCCTACGCCATGGGCAATGGCGGCGGGCGCGCAGGCATCATCGAGACCAACTTCCGCGAAGAAACCGAGACCGACCTGTTCGGCGAGCAGGCCGTGCTGTGCGGCGGCACGGTCGAGCTGATCAAGGCGGGCTTCCAGACCCTGGTGGACGCCGGCTACGCGCCGGAGATGGCCTATTTCGAGTGCCTGCACGAACTGAAGCTCATCGTCGACCTGATCTACGAAGGCGGCATCGCCAACATGAACTACTCGATCTCCAACAACGCGGAATACGGCGAGTACGTCACCGGCCCGCGCGTGGTGACCGACGAGACCCGCGCCGCCATGCGCCGGTGCCTGGCCGACATCCAGTCCGGCGTCTACGCGAAGAACTTCATTCTGGAGAACGCCGCCGGCGCCCCGGAACTGACCTCGCGCCGCCGCCTGAACGCGGAATCCCAGATCGAGCAGGTGGGTGCCAAGCTGCGCGCCATGATGCCCTGGATCGCCGCCAACAAGCTGGTGGACCAGTCCAAGAACTGATCGCGGGCGCGTCCGCGCCACCGCGGGCCGCCGCGGGCGCGGCGCCGGCATGGATTCTTTCCGTTCCGGCGCCGCGCCCGCGGCGGCCCGCGCGCTTCTGCAGGCTCGATTCCGCTTCGTGAATTGGGTTATTCTTGCCCCTACCATGAAAATCCCCCCTTATCCCCATCCCCTGATCGCCCGCGAAGGCTGGATCATCCTGGCGCTCTGCCTGGTCGTGGCGCTGCTGGTCGCCGCCTGGTCGCCGTGGTGGTCCATCCCGTTCTGGATCTTCGGCCTGTTCGCGCTGCAGTTCTTCCGCGACCCGGTCCGCGAGGCGCCCGAGGGCGACGGCCTGGTGCTGTGCCCCGCCGACGGGCGCATCGTCTGCGTCGAGGACGCGGCCGACCCCTACACCCAGGGGCGTCCGACGCTGAAGATCAGCGTCTTCATGAACGTCTTCAACGTGCATTCCAACCGCGTGCCGGTCGATGGCACCGTGCGCTCCATCGACTATTTCCCCGGCAAGTTTTTCAACGCCTCGCTGGACAAGGCCTCGCTGGAAAACGAGCGCAATGCCATGGTGCTGGAAACCCCCGACGGCCAGATCGTGACCGCCGTGCAGGTGGCCGGCCTGGTGGCCAAGCGCATCCTCTGCCACGCCAAGGCCGGCGAGGCGCTCTACGCCGGGCAGCGCTACGGCTTCATCCGCTTCGGCTCGCGGGTGGACGTATACTTGCCTCAAGGGGCGCGGCCCCGCGTCGCCATCGGCGACAAGGTCAAGGCGACCAGCACCGTGCTGGCCGAACTGCCCGTTTCCCCCCGCCCAGATGAATCCGCAGCCTGAAGACCCGATGCCTGACGAAAGACAGCGCCGCCGCAGCATCTATCTGCTGCCCAACGCCTTTACCACCGCCAACCTGTTTTCCGGCTTCTACGCCGTGGTGCAGGCCATGAACCAGAATTTCGAGACCGCGGCCATCGCGATCTTCCTGGCCATGGTCTTCGACAGCATGGACGGCCGCGTGGCGCGCCTGACCAACACCCAGTCGGCCTTTGGCGAACAGTACGATTCCCTGGCCGACATGATCTCCTTCGGCATGGCGCCGGCGCTGGTCATGTACGAATGGTCGCTGCAGGGCCTGGACCGCTGGGGCTGGCTGGCGGCCTTCGTCTACGTGGTGGGCGCCGCGCTGCGCCTGGCGCGTTTCAACGCCAACATCGGCAAGGTCGACAAGCAATACTTCCAGGGCCTGCCCAGCCCGGCGGCCGCGGCCCTGGTGGCGGGATTCGTCTGGCTGTCGGTGGACAACAAGCTCTCCCTGTCCGACGGCCTGATCCCCTGGGCCGCCTTTGCCGTGACGGTCTATGCCGGCATCGCCATGGTGTCCAACGCGCCGTTCTTCAGCGGCAAGTCCTTCGCCCTCGGGCGCAGCGTGCCCTTCTGGGTGATGCTGCTGGTGGTCGCCGTGTTCGTCTTCGTGTCCAGCGACCCGCCGGTCGTGCTGTTCGCGCTGTTCGTGGTCTACAGCCTGTCGGGCTGGCTGGTCTGGCTGTGGCGCGTGCGCCGGGCCCGGCGCCTGGGCCAGCGCATGCGCGGCGCCGAAGCCGAGGATCCGTCGGCCCACTGAGGCCCGGCGGGGCGTTGCCGCCCCAAATCCGCTATAATTTCGATTGCGCCGCGATCTGCGTGGCGCTTTTTTCATCCCACGGCAGCGCGCCTCGGTGCTGCCGCCTGTTTTCGAGGTCATAAAAGCATGTCTGTTGCTGATATCGTCAAATCCGACATCGTTGCGCAATTCCAGCGCGCCGCCGGTGATACCGGTTCTCCCGAAGTCCAGGTCGCCCTGCTGACCGCCCGCATCAACGAACTGACCGGCCACTTCAAGGCGCACACGAAAGACCACCATTCGCGCCGCGGCCTGCTGCGCATGGTCAGCCGTCGCCGCAAGCTGCTGGACTACCTCAAGGGCCGCAACCCGGATTCCTATCGCGCCCTGATCGAAAAACTCGGTCTGCGCAAATAATGCCCCGGGGCCTGGCTCCCCGTGCACGAACCGTGTACACCGCGATCCGATGCGCGGGGTGCACGGTTTTTTTTACAGCGGCGCAAGGGCCCCAATCGTTAGAAGGATAATGTAATGTTCAACAAAGTGAGCAAGTCGTTTCAATACGGTCAGCACACGGTCGTCCTGGAAACCGGCGAGATCGCGCGCCAGGCTTCGGGCGCCGTCCTGGTGTCGGTGGACGACACCGTCGTCCTGGCCACCGTCGTGGCGGCCCGCACGGCCAAGCCCGGCCAGGATTTCTTCCCGCTGACCGTCGACTACGTCGAAAAGACCTACGCCGCCGGCAAGATCCCGGGCGGCTTCTTCAAGCGTGAAGGCAAGCCCTCCGAAAAGGAAACCCTGACCTCGCGCCTGATCGACCGTCCGCTGCGTCCGCTGTTTCCGGAAGGCTTCTACAACGACGTCCAGGTCATCATCCATACGCTCTCCGTCAATCCCGAGATCGATCCCGACATCCCGGCGATGATCGGCGCCTCGGCGGCGCTGGCGATCTCCGGCATTCCGTTCAACGGCCCGGTGGGCGCGGCCCGCGTCGGCTACGTCGACGGCCAGTACGTGCTGAACCCCAGCACCAGCCAGCTGCGCGAGCAGTCCCAGCTCGACCTGGTGGTCGCCGGCACCGAGACCGCCGTGCTGATGGTCGAATCCGAGGCCAAGCAACTGCCTGAAGACGTCATGCTGGGCGCCGTGGTGTTCGGCCACGAGCAGATGCAGTCCGCCATCAACGCCATCCACGAACTCGTGGCCGAGGCCGGCAAGCCCGAATGGGACTGGAAGCCGGCGCCGCGCAACGAGGTCCTGGCGACCGCCGTGCGCAGCGCGGCCTTCGAGCCGCTGAAGGCCGTCTACCAGGTGCGCAACAAGCAGGAACGCACCGCGCAGCTGCGTCAGGTCTATGCCGACGTCAAGGCCAAGCTGGCCGAGCACGCCGCCGCCCGCGGCGACCAGGCGCCGGACAGCGTCGAGGTCGAGAACATGCTGTTCGCGCTGGAATCGGAAATCGTCCGCGGCCAGATCCTGAACGGCGAGCCGCGCATCGACGGGCGCGATACGCGCACCGTGCGTCCGATCAGCATCCGCCTGGGCGTGCTGCCGCGCGCCCACGGCTCGGCCTTGTTCACCCGCGGCGAGACGCAGGCGCTGGTGGTCACCACCCTGGGCACCAAGCAGGACGAGCAGATCATCGACTCGATCATGGGCGAGTACCGCGACCGCTTCATGTTGCACTACAACATGCCGCCGTTCGCCACGGGCGAGACGGGCCGTTTCGGCGTGCCCAAGCGCCGCGAGATCGGCCACGGCCGCCTGGCCAAGCGCGCGCTGCTGGCGCTGCTGCCCAGCCCCGAGGAATTCCAGTACACGCTGCGCCTGGTGTCCGAAGTCCTCGAATCGAACGGTTCCTCGTCGATGGCCTCGGTCTGCGGCGGCAGCCTGTCCATGATGGACGCGGGCGTGCCCATCAAGGACCACGTGGCCGGCGTGGCCATGGGCCTGATCAAGGAAGGCGGCAAGTTCGCCGTGCTGACCGACATCCTGGGCGACGAGGATCACCTGGGCGACATGGACTTCAAGGTCACGGGCACCGTGACCGGCGTGACCGCCCTGCAGATGGACATCAAGATCCAGGGCATCACCAAGGAAATCATGCAGGTCGCGCTGGCCCAGGCCCGTGAAGGCCGCCTGCACATCCTGGGCAAGATGCGCGAGGCCATCGACGGCTCGCGCACCGAGCTGTCCGACTTCGCCCCGCGCATGCTGCGCGTGAAGATCAATCCGGAGAAAATCCGCGACGTGATCGGCAAGGGCGGTGCGACCATCCGCGCCCTGACCGAAGAGACCGGCTGCCAGATCGACATCAGCGACGATGGCAACATCACCATCGCCAGCGCCGACCTGGACCGCGCCCACGAGGCCGAGCGCCGCATCAAGGAACTGACCGCCGACGTCGAGATCGGGCAGGAATACCAGGGCACGGTGCAACGCCTGCTGGATTTCGGCGCCATCGTCCAGGTGCTGCCGGGCCGCGACGGGCTGCTGCACATCTCCGAGATCGCCAACTACCGCATCGCCGACATCAACGACGTGCTGAAGGTCGGCCAGTCGGTGCGTGTCAAGATCCTGGAAGCCGACGACCGCGGCCGCCTGCGCCTGTCGGTCAAGGCCATCGGCGGCATCGAAGCCCAGGGCGGCCCCGCCGCTCCCTCGGCCGAGTAAGCCGTCCGCCTGGCTGCGCGGCCGGACCGGCAGCCGGAAAAAAGGCGCCCCGTTTTTTCGGGGCGCCTTTTTTCATGGACGTCGTGCGCGACGCAGGGCGCGGCCCGGCCCCGCCTCAGTCCAGCGTCAGCACGATCTTGCCGATCTGTTCGCCGGCGTCCATCATCGCGTGGGCGCGGGATGCCTCGTGCAGGGGAAAGGTCGCGTGGATCAGCGGACGGACGGTGCCCGCCTCCAGCAGCGGCCAGACGCGCTCGCGCAGCGCCTGGGCGATCGCCGCCTTGAAGGCCACGGGCCGCGCGCGCAGGGTGGAGCCGGTGATCGTCAGGCGGCGCGCCATGACCTGCCAGCAGTTCAGGTCGCCGTGGGCGCCGCCCAGCTGGGCGATCATCACCAGGCGGCCGTCGTCGGCCAGGGCCTTGATGTTGCGGGGCAGGTAGTCGCCCGCCACCATGTCCAGGATCACGTCCACCCCGCGGCCCTCGGTGAGCCGGTGGATCTCCTCGACGAAGTCCTGGGCCCGGTAGTTGATGCCCTGCGTGCAGCCCAGGGCCTCGATGGCGCGGACGCGTTCGTGGCTGCCGGCCGTGGCGTAGACCGGGTTGCCGAATGCACGGGCCAGGGCGATGGCGGTGGTGCCGATGCCGCTGGCGCCGCCGTGGACCAGCAGGGTCTCGCCGGGCGACAGGCGGCCGCGGTCGAAGACATTGCTCCAGACGGTGAAGTAGGTTTCCGGCAGCGCGGCGGCCTCGATCATCGACAGCCCCCGGGGCACGGGCAGGCATTGCGCGGCGGGCGCCACGCAGTATTGCGCATAGCCGCCGCCGGCCACCAGGGCGCAGACTGGATCCCCCAGGCGCAGCCCCGCCGATTGCGGATCGCCGCCCACGATGCGGCCGGCGATCTCCAGGCCGGGCAGGTCGGACGCGCCCGCCGGAGGCGGGTAGCTGCCCTGGCGCTGGAAGACGTCGGGCCGGTTGATGCCGGCGGCCTCGACCTCGATCAGGACTTCGCCGGGGCCGGGAACGGGTTGGGGGCGGTCCACCAGGCACAGGACCTCGGGACCGCCTGGGGTGCTGATTTCGATTGCTTTCATGGGGACTCCGCTACGATGGGCAGCTTGAATTATGCGCTACACTTGCGGTCTTCACGAAGGAAGCGTGCCAGAGCGGTTGAATGGACCGGTCTTGAAAACCGGCGATGGGGCGACCCATCCGTGAGTTCGAATCTCACCGCTTCCGCCAGCATCCGTACCGCTGGCCGGCCTTGCCCGAGTGGTGAAATCGGTAGACACAAGGGACTTAAAATCCCTCGCCGCAAGGCGTGCCGGTTCGATTCCGGCCTCGGGCACCAGATTACGGCCGCCCCTGCTCGCGCAGGCGCGGCCTTCGTGTCCGCCGCCAGGATTTCAGTCGAACACGTCGTACAGGACGTCGGCCACCACCGCCGTCGCGATGGCGACCAGGATCAGGTCCGAGCCGGCGATGCGCCATTCGTATCCGGGGTGCCGTGGCAACCGGCCCAGCAGGGGGCCTGGCACGAGTTTCTTGGCGATGCCCGGGGGCAGGGGCTTGCCCCTGGCCAGGTTCTTGCGTATCCCCGGGGGCAGCGAAGAGTAGCCCATCAGGTCGTATTCGCGTGCGTAGTTCCGGGCCAGGGCCGCCGTGATCCCCGCAAAGACGAGTCCGGCGACGAGGTCGCCGTCCCTCAGGCGCCCGTGGTCGTCCCGGTGGTCGTCGAAGTAGGCGCGGTTGCGTCCATGGGAATCGTATTGCGCCTGCTGGCCGGGCGCCCCGGCATGGCTGGAATCGCCTTTTCCGGGCTTGCCCGCCGCATGGGGGTTCCCCTTGCCGGGCTTGTTTCCCTTGCCAGGGTTTCCCTTGCCCTGCGGACCGCCGCCGTGGCCTTGTCCCTTGCCTTCGGGCGGCGCGGCCAGGGCGCCGGATGCGAAGGTGGTTCCCGCGAGCATCGCGGCAACCAGAATGGCTCGCCTCTTCATTCGAGATCCTCGTGTCGTCTGAGCAGGAAAAGTATAGGTGCAAGAGAGCCGCCTTCGCGGGAGGCTTTGCATCCACTTGAAACGTTTGCAACCGTGACGGATCAGCGGATACGTGCGCTCACATTTTCGGGATTCCGGGCGCACCGCGCCCTGCGGCTAGGGCGGGCCCGGCATGGTACGCTGGAATCGTCATGGCGCACTGGCGAGGTTCATTGTGCAAGACCCCTATCAGGTGCTCGGCGTCGCGCGGACCGCGTCGATCGAAGACATCAAGAAGGCCTACCGCCGTCTGGCCAAGAGCCTGCATCCCGACCTGAATCCGGGCGACAAGGCAGCGGAGGAAAAATTCAAGGACGTCTCGGTGGCTTACGGCTTGCTCGGCGATCCGGAAAAGCGCCGGCGATTCGACGCGGGCGAGATCGACGCCAGCGGCGCCGAACGGCCCGAACGGCATTTCTACCGCGATTTCGCCTCGGCCGACCAGGCAAATCCCTACACCAGCGACGCGGCCTACGCGGATTTCGCGGAGGACGACCTGTTTGCCGAGATCCTGCGCCGCAACCGGGCCGCCCGCGCCAACCAGCCGGGTGAAGACATGCTGTACGGCTTGTCCATCGACTTCGTCGAGTCCGTGACGGGAGCGGAAAAGCGGATCACGCTGCCCGACGGCAGCACGCTGGACGTCACGATACCGCCCGGCATCCTGGACGGCCAGATGCTGCGGCTCAAGGGCAAGGGCCTGCCAGGCCGCGGCACCGGCAAGGCGGGCGATGCGCTCATCAAGATCGAGGTGCTGCCCGACCCGCGTTTCAAGCTGGACGGCGCCAACGTCATCGTGGAAGTGCCCGTCTCGCTGTCCGAGGCGGTGTTGGGCGGCGAGGTGCGGGTGCCGACGCCCACGGGCGACGTGATGCTGAAGATCCCCCGGCATGCCGACAGGGGCACCACGCTGCGGCTCAAGGGCAAGGGCGCACCGCGTCGCGAGGGCGGTTTCGGCGACCAGCTCGTCAAGCTGAAGATCGTGCTGCCCAAGCCGGCCGATCCTGAGCTCGACGCGTTCGTCGCCCAATGGGACAAGGGAAAATCCCATCATCCGCGCGAAGGTGAATCATCATGATCATGAGCAAACAGGAATTCCTGCTCAGCGCGAACCTGCAGGAACAGACCCTGGAGTTCTGGCTGGAGCAGCGCTGGCTCATCCCGGACGACACCGGGGCCGATCCCCGTTTTTCCGACTGCGACATCGCCCGCGCCAGCCTGATCCTGGACCTGCAGCGGGACTTCGGCGTCAATGACGCCGGCATCGAACTCATCCTGCACCTGATGGACCAGTTGCATGGCGCCCGGCAGGCCCTGGACCTGGTGCGGGACCGCTCGCGCAAGCGCTGAGCAGCGGACTTCCGGCAGAACGGGGAGGGCGTGCCGTCCATGGATGCGCCAAACACGCTACAATCAAGAGTTCCCCGAATCGAACCGGATCGACATGAGCCAATCCCGCACGCGCCTTGTCATGGGCAATTGGAAAATGCACGGCAACCTTACAGAGAATGCAGCGTTGCTGGGCGGCCTCGTGGCGGGCGCGCAGCGCGCGGGCGCAGCGCGGCTGGCGGTCTGCGTGCCGTTTCCGTATCTGGCGCAGGCGCGCCAGGCGCTGGATGGCACCGCCATCAGCTGGGGTGCGCAGGACGTCAGCGTCCATGATCGCGGCGCCTACACCGGCGAGGTCTCGGCAGCCATGCTGGCCGACCTGGGCGTGACCTGGGCCTTGTGCGGCCATTCCGAACGCCGCGCCCTGCATGGCGAATCCAGCGCCGTGGTGGCGGCCAAGGCCGCCGCCGCCCTGGGCGCCGGCCTGACCCCGGTGGTGTGCGTGGGCGAGACCCTGTCCGACCGCGACGCGGGCGACGCGGAATGCGTCATCGGCGACCAGTTGGACCCGGTCCTGGCGCTGGGCGCCGAGGCCCTGGGCCGCCTGGTCATCGCTTACGAGCCGGTCTGGGCGATCGGCACCGGCCGCACGGCCACGCCCGAACAGGCGCAGGCCGTGCATGCCTTCATCCGCGCCGCGCTGGCGCGGCACGGCGCGCAGCAGACGCCGATCCTGTATGGCGGCAGTGTCAAGGCAGCCAATGCCGCGGCGCTCTTCGCCCAACCCGACATCGACGGCGCCCTGGTGGGCGGCGCATCGCTTGTCGCCGATGAATTCCTGAATATCGCGGCCGCTGCCGCCTAAGCGCTCCGGAGACCCTCCCCATCATGCAATGGTTTTCCTCGATCCTGCTGACCTTGCAGGTCATTTCCTCGCTACTGATCATCGTGCTGGTGCTGCTGCAGCAGGGCAAGGGCGCCGACATGGGCGCGGCTTTCGGCAGCGGCTCGGCCGGCAGCGTGTTCGGCTCGGCCGGCGCGGCCAACTTCCTGTCGCGGGCGACCAAATGGGCGGCGGTGGTGTTCTTTGCGACCACCATCGGCCTGGCCTGGGTCTCGCACCACCCGGCCGGCTCGCCGATCGAATCGGGCATCATGCAAGGCTTCAGCTCGCCCAAGGAACCCGCGCCGGCCGCCGGCTCGGCCGTCCCGGACGTCGGCGGCGCCGTGCCCTCGGTGCCCTCGGCCCCGGCGGCTGAAGGCGCTCCCGCTGCCGGCGCCGCTGGCGCCAGCGCGCCCGCCGCGGCGGCGAATTCGGACGCATCGGTCCCGTCCGTGCCCGCCGCGCCCCAAAGCGAGGTGCCGGCCGGCAGCAAGTAAGCAGTCTTCATGCTAGAATTTGCGTCTTTCTTCGGAAAGACCCAAGCCGTCGTGGTGGAATTGGTAGACACGCTATCTTGAGGGGGTAGTGGCGAAAGCTGTACGAGTTCGAGTCTCGTCGACGGCACCACAGTTAAAAATCAGGACGTTTCAGAACGAGCCTGAAAGTACCGGAAACCCGCATGAACACTAGGTTCTTGCGGGTTTTTTCATGTCTGGACGTTTCGGGTCGGGTCACACAATCCCACGTTTTTGGGTATGTGTTTGGGTATGTTAAAAAATAAATGCCCAAGGATGGCCCTGGTAGAGACTCGAACATGCCCAAAATTGCGAAACAGTTGACAGACCTTGCTGTACGGAAGGCTAGGCCGCGTGACGCGACCTATATGCTGGCCTCAGGGGGAGGCTTGCATCTCGTGGTGCTGCCGTCTGGCGGGAAACAGTGGTTAGTGCGGTATCGCACTCCTGACGGCAAGCGTGGCAACCGTGTCATCGGGGTCTATCCCGATATGGGGGTTGCGGACGCGCATAAGGCCGCTGAGGATCTGCATCAGCAGGTTCGCATGGATGAGCGCCCTGAAGGCTTGTATGACCGCCAGCGGGCTGTAAAGGCCTCGCAGACGGAAGCGGAGGCCGCAGCCCAGCAGGCGGCGGAGGAGGCCAGGAAATTTTCGTTCGCCGTGATCTCGGATGCCTGGCTGGAAGATCGCAAACCTGGGTGGGCTCCTGCGACGTACGACAAAAATGTTTTTATCGTGCGTGGCCGTTTGCAGCCGATTCTGGGGCATGCAGATGTCCGGACGCTGGCCAGCAAGGATGTGGTGCCTGTCCTGATCCGGCTGGCGCATGACACCCCGTCGATTGCGATCAAGGCGCGGCAGTGCCTGAATGGCATCGTCGAATATTGCATCGTGCGTGGCATCCGAGGGGATGACCAGGTGCTGAGATTGCAGCGTGTGTTGCCGCGCTATCGAGGCGGACATATTCCTGCTGTCACCAAAGTGCAAGGCGTCGGCCCGCTGATGCAGGCCGTCATGGCCCATGAAGGGCGCATTGTGCGCGGTGGTCTGTTGCTGGCAGCCTATACGGCCTGCCGTCCCGGTATCGTTGCGACTGCCCGTTGGGAGGAAATGGATCTGGACCGGGCAGAATGGTTCATTCCGGCCAGCAAGATGAAAACCCGAGTTGAGCATGTCGTGAGCTTGCCGCGTCAGGCGGTCGTCATGCTCCGGGAGATGCAGCAGTACAGAGGCGGGGAGTATGTGTTCCCTGGCGTCGGGAAGCGGGGCAATCCGCATTTGCATCGTGACGCGCTGAGCAAGGCGTTGCGTGATATGGGGTTCAAGGGGCAGCATGCGACCCATGGATTTCGGGCCATGCTGCGCACCGTGGCGCGTGAGCGCATGAAGGTGGATATTGATGTGCTGGAAGCACAGTTGGCCCATGCCAAGGCTGATGATGTTCAGGCTGCGTATGACCGGGCCAAGTTTGAAGACGAGCGCCGGAAGGTCATGCAGGTCTGGGCGGATTTTCTGCACGAACAGGCAGAGTATGCCAATGTCGTGCAGATCAAGCAGGCCTAGTGGGCCTTGGGCATGGTGCGGGCAGTCAACTGATCGTCGCCTTGTTGCGTTCGATCAGCGCATGCAGGCTGGCAGCGGTAATACCGCTGGAGCGTTTGCTGATCTTGACCAGTTCCAGTTCGCCCTCGTTGACCAGCCGGTAGATCGTTGAACGCGAAACGCCCAGCTTGGTTTCGGCAATGGGGATGCGGTACAGCAGCGCATTGCCAGGGGTGGGTTGGGGTATCGGTGGGGTCGAGGTGCTTACCATCGTCATAAGTCGATCCTTCTGGGTAGCCGTCATACCGCCCGGCTATGGGGTGAGACAAATGCTGTAACTGAGGAAGTGCCCTTGTGAGGCCCTTCCCGAAAGGCTGAGAAACGGTGTGTGCGGTCTTTCCCGCCGCCATCGTGAGATTACGTCGCCATCCTGGATGTTGGACGCCTGTTGTGGGCGTTCCGGGCGCTTCCGCTGGGGAAGTCCCCGCGACCGGCGGCCATTGCGCCCCACGCGAGGGGCAGGCGGCTGGTTGCGGATTTCATCGGTTTTGCTTCAACCCCGATGCGTTGCGGGTTGCTGCGCAATCGCATGCCGCGTGTCGGGCAGGGCGCAGTATTTATCGGTTGTTGCTTTTTAAAGAGCCGGTCTGCGATGAGCAGATGGGGTTATTCTCATCAAATTGATTAGTAATGTCAATAACCGTCAAAGACGATTATTTTTCTAAACAATTCAATGGTTTACTGGAATAGTGTTGAGCGTAGCTGATCCCAGACACTAGAGGAATACAACCATGACGCAAATTGTTTTTTCCTGTGACCGTGCCAGGATCGCTAAAATTGCCTCACCCCCTAGAGGCGGGCAGGGCAAGTTTGTTTCAGTGAAGTTCAGGCCGTTTCATGCCTTGGCGCTGTTGATCTGACATGACGTTACATCCCGGGCAATTCAGGCTGAACTTCTGTGCAGAAAAACTGCACAAAGACACTACCTTACGTCACATCCAAATAGCTGATTTATCTAATAGAATCCATGTTCATGCCATGGTTATGAACATATATGCCTGACTTTCAACCTGTACGTCACGCCTGTACCTTGATGGGCGGAATGACAGCACTTGCCCAGAAACTTGGCCTGCCGGTGCAGGTGGTCAGCGGCTGGGCAGTCGGTACGCGACCGGTGCCGATCATCCGCTGTGTAGAGATCGAGGAACTGACAGGGGGAGAGGTCACCCGGAAGCAGTTGCGCCCGGATGACTGGTGGCAGATTTGGCCGGAATTGCGGGGAGAGGGCTGAAATGTGAAGCGTGGTGGTGGTTAAAAGCTCCGCCTGGTGTCAATTCATGCAGCTTGGCCAATAATTTCGACGTATCCGATCAGTTCCGCCGAGTAGCTGCCATCCTCGTTTACGGTTCCCTTGTGCTTTAGCTCCCGCTGAAGCGTCGGTTCAACGAGTTCTGTGAAGAGTCGCTGCCGAGTCTCGGCAGTGAATCTTGGTGAGGCTACGGGTGCTTGTAGGTACTGGTCAGTTTGTCGTTCGACGACTGGTAGCCGTGTACCGTCTTGTTTGACGGCAATCGGTTGAACGAGGACACGGCGTTCGCCATTACCTACAGAGGCTTCGACCATCCAGAGGGAGAGTAGAACAGGCATGTCTACTTCTCCTGAAACCGAAATGCCAATATCTTCAGGCGGGACGCTACGCCAGCGTCCAAGCTCCTCTTGGACCAGGGGGTGATCTAGGCCCAGCAGTTCTACATTGTCGATGCTGGTGGCTATGTCACGATTTAAAGTGAATCGTGCCCGAAGCGAGCCATCGACTGTTACCAGGTCGTAGGTTTCGTCGTCGACCTTGACCAAGCGTTGCTGACGATCTGCAACTGCTGCTGATAGAAAGCGCACCAGTCGATCTAGGCTTGACGACACATCGGAGAACGGTTTGTAGTCATCAAGGCTGAATCCTTCAAGGTCTTGGAATAGATCGAATACCACTTGTCGAGCTTCGTGTGAATTCGAGAGTGCGGCTTCCATCTCGACCTGGGTGCGTTTCAATTCCGGGTCGGATAACGCTTCTTGGTATAGGCGGTCGTAATTGAGGCGCTCGGATAGCTGGCCAAGAATCTGTGCCCGTAGGTCTTCTGCGACGTTGCCCTGATCATCGACTTTGCCAACTGTTTTGGCAATCTCTGTCAGCTTTTCGTCGAGCATCAGGAAAATTCGTCCTTCGATGGTGTCAGATAGGACGAGGTTGTAGACCTGTGCGGTATGGTTCTGCCCATAACGGTGAATACGTCCGATACGCTGTTCTACATCCATCGGATTCCACGGCAAGTCAAAATTGAAAAGGATGCGCGCAAATTGCAGATTCAATCCTTCACGACCCGCTGCAGTACATACCAGAACACGCGGTCCGTTTTTCAGGCGGAATTTCCGCTCGGCAGCCAGCTTGGCCCCGTGGTCACCACCGCGTAAAACCACCACGCCCTGGCCCGGATAGGCTTGCTCGATTTCACGTTCGATCAGATCGACGGTGCCGAGGTAAGTAGCAAAGATAACGATCTTCTCGTTGGCATTCTGTCGCCACAAATACCCCAAACCGTCGAGCAATTTTTGTACCTTAGTTTCCCGCTGTAGCGGGAAGGCTGCCAATAGATCTCCAATGCGCAATCGTTCTTCTGGTAGATGGAGTTCCACGACAGCTGATGCAGCCTCTTCGGCATGCTCGGAGGAATATTCACTGCCGTAGGGATCAGAGGCCATTTCCAGTGCCTCTTCGTCCAATTTCTTCACTAGACGATATTTGAGGTCGGCCAGTATGCGATCAACTTCACTGCGTCCAATGCTATCCTGAGATAGATTGAATTCTTCATGAATCAGTGCTCGTGCCTCATCTGTCAGTCGTTCACGACCTTCGATATCCAGGTCCTTGTCGCGCAATAGCGCTTCGTGCAGCGTCAGCATCAGCAGGCGGCGCTTGAGTGTGCGTCGCACGGCAGCAAAGCTGGATGCCGCGATTTTCTGGAAGATTGCCATCAAAAACCCGAGCGCACGCCCCTGGTTCCCTTGTCGGCGGGCGAGATCGAATCCGTCCTCAAGATATTCGCGCAGTTTTTCGTAAAACGATTGCTCTTCCTGGTTCATCAGGAAAGATTCTGTATGTACCCAGCGTCGTGCGAAAAGTGGCGAACCGTCGGGCTGACAGGCATCGGCTTTGGTGCGGCGAAACATGACCGTATTGAGCCGATGACGGTTCTCCAGCATTTCTTCGGGGCTGCCAAATAACGTCGGGTTCAAAAGCTGAGCCAGCATCCAGAACTGAAAGTGATTCCCCTGATGCGGTGTGGCGGATAGCAGTATCAGATCGCGAGCATGATCCTTTAATGCTTCGGCAAGTTTGTAGTTCTCTGTTTTTTTGACTTTGGCTCCAGTGCGATGGGCCGTTAAGTGATGGGCTTCGTCAAAGACCACCAGATCCCAGCGAGGCGCATCCAGTAGCCGTTTGATACGTGCTGGGCGCTTCAGTGTATCGATACTGGCAATCAGTCGGTCATGCTTTGCAAAGGCATTGGTTTTTCGGTCGGTGATGTCGCCTTCGGAGCCGAACACTTCAAAGTCAAGATTGAACACATCATTGAGTTCGCGATGCCAGTTGTTCACCAGACCTGCAGGCACTACCATCAGTGCACGACTCAACTCTCTTCGACTGGCCAGTTCTCGCAAGATCAGTGCAGTTTCGATGGTCTTGCCCAAGCCCACTTCGTCAGCGATTAGGTATCGTCGGGGAGATGCGGTGGCAATGCGGTAGGTGAGCACCACCTGATGTGGTAGCAGGTCAATTTTGGCTGAGGTCAATGCTGACGCGCTTTCCATGATGGGTAGCGTGTGGGCCTCATAGGTCAACCAGGCTTTGCGTGCTCGATCTGGGCTGCCGTCTACTGCAGACAGAATCTGTTCCGTGCGGGAGGATTGGCGGTGCACCATGCCGACAGGCACACGCCGCTCTCCAACACCAAAGAAGGCGCGCAGGTAGCCATCGTGTCCTGGATCGAGTACGACGCCCTGACCAAATTCGTGGTGGGTGATCCGTTCGCCTGGTTGAAACTGAATTTCTGCTTCCATGTGCCTATCTCAGGTAATTCGCAAATGGAAGAGGCCTGCCGGTTTCGCGCCTTCCCACAGCAGAATTTCCTGTGGATACTCGTTAGCCTCGCCCCACAGCAGGCGGCCGAAGTCGAGCTGTTGACCCCGATTGGGAGCCTCGCACAGCCAGTTCACTGCATCGGTGGACGCTTGCACGCGTAGGCGGGCTTGGCCTTGTGGAAGCCAGAAAACCAGCGCTGCTTCGCCGGCGTATTCGTCCTGAAACGCCAGGATGGCGCGTTTGATTGTGTCGCTCAGCCAGATTTCACCTTGATCTGGGGGCAGCAAATCCAGGCTGCCCTCCAAGCCAGCCACTACCAGTGTCTGCCCATCATTGCTGGGTAAGTCTTCTGGCCATTCGTTGACGCCGGGGGCTGCAGCCCGCAAGAACTGGCGCAGGCTCCACACTTCGCCCGCCGCGCAAACCGTGTTGCGAGCTTCTTCATCCCACAGCCAACTGGTGCCGCGTCGTTGCCATACCGTATCGAGCATTTGCCTCATTGCACATACTCTCCATCATCATCATCGAACAGTGAAGCCTGTTGGGGTTTCGGGGCTTGGCTGGCCTGCCATGCGGAGAAGATCGTTACCGCACGTGAGGCCGCGTTGCGGGTGGTTTGATCTGACCCGTTCCTGTGCAGCCACTCTAGCAGTGGCTTGAGCGCCACGTGCGGCTTGAAATTGCCGTTCTTCAGCGTGTCCGAGGCATTGATGCCACTGCCATCTATGCAGGCACCAATCAGCACCAGGGCCTGGTCAAGATCTGAGGTGAGTTTGCGTTTGTGTCTGCCTTGCCATTCACGAGCGAAATCGAGTGGTGCGGTTCGGGTGAAGACTTTCTTCACTTCACTGCACCAACCGCGCTGTACGAAGTCATCTGTAGTGGTGATGCTGCCGCGCAGGAACTTCTGCAATTGGTCGCGTTTCAACTCGGTGGCTGGACCAAAGGTACGCAGGAACTGACGTGTCATCGGTTCGGCATTAACAGGTGGTGGCTCTGCGCCCTTGTTAGCATCGTCGTCGATCAACTGATTGATACCGATCAGGGCTTCGCGCACAGAGATGGTGCGGCCTTCGTCCACATACACCTTGCCATAGTGGCGTGAGAAGTATTCCAGCGCTTTGCCACGCCGAATGACCTGAATGTCAGCGGCGGGAAGCCCTTCCTTGGCGTGATTTTCCAACATGGCCTGCAACTGACGCACGTCGGCCATTACCTCGCGGCGCATGCGGCCCCAACTGACCGGCTTGGGCTCTTCGGTGCGCTTGCGGCAGACGTGGATGATGTCGTATTCGATGGTCTTGGAGCCGAACTCGCCATCGCCCTTGGTTTCGTCAGAACGAATAGGGTACGTCGCTTCAAGGTAGTAGCCTGCATTGAAGAGTGATTCCAGCACTGCCACCCACGGTTCATTTTCGCTGTGGTGAAAGGTGAAGGCCAGAATGCCACTCGGTTTCAAGATACGATGGGCTTCGCGCCAGCACTGTGTGAGTAGGCGCTGATAGAAGCCATCGGGGTCTTCCGGTTCGCGCGCACGGTTGGCCACCGCTTCTAGTGACTTGGGTGTGTAGTCTGCACGGAAATAGTTGGGATACCTGTCCTTCAGCGCGAGACGCAGCCAGACGTAGAAGAAATCTGATAGTTCCGAGTAGTGCAAAAGACCACCGAAGGGTGGATCGGTAATGACCAGATCGAGGCTGGATGTGGAGATGTCCGCGAGATCGGTGGACGACCCGCAATAAGTATCAGCACCCCACAACGGGTCGCCAGTAGATACCTTCTCGCTTTTTCCTGAAATTTCACTCGCAATTGCGGGGACATGGCGCTTTAGATGCTCTGCACTAACGGCTTCCCAAGGTGTTTGCGCCCATTCACCACCCTTGAAAAGCACCTCTACCGTGGATGACCAAGGGCCATAGCCCATCGGCGGAAAAACACCGACCTCTACCACGTTGTTTTTCGGGTGGAAATTGCTGTTCGACATTGCCGGAGCCAACTTGTCGAGCTTCATGTGCCAAAACGCAAACAGATTTTGGTTTCGTAGGAAGTTCTGGAATGCTCCAAGTACATATTCCCGAACCTTCCAGTCGTAGTCCCCCACGCTAACGATAGCCTTCAAGAGCGATGCGTGAACAAGTAGTTGGCGTGGATTGAACATCGTCCACCAATGCGTAAACCCATAGTTTTCACGGAGTTCGCTGTTGGCCATGGACGTCATGAATCCGAAAGGAATCTCGGAGCGAGGCCAATATTCCTTCAGGTCGCCATCTTTTCTTTCATCCCACTCCGCAATTGCTGCGTTATAGCTGCGAGCAATGTTGCTATCGAAGGTAGCAAAGAATCTGCCACCATAAGGAGCACCCGAGTCATTTCGCTTCGATGAATATCCTTGCACAGCGTAGCCAGCTACTTGGCCACTCTTGCGCGTCCCCTTTATTGAATTCATCACGTCTTGCACCGTGCCGCAGGTGGCACAGGCAAAGCTGGAACGCTTCGGGACTGTGCCTTTCTCCGAGGCGAAGGTAACACTCGTTTCCGGGTCGGTCACATCATTCGGTAATGCGCCACGCACCTCCAGCAAGCGAATCCTTCTCGCGCGTGCCATATTCCATCGCGTAGTTGCCGATATGTCGTCTTGCGCCGCGCCGCCGTAGGGTTTCCCGTCTCTGTCTTGCTTCCCTTCGCCCGCGAGCCACTCTGGATGTACCAATAGGTTCAGTTCCACCTTTTTGTTCTTGCCCTTGCCGAGTTTGATTTGCCCGCTCATGCCTTCAATCACCAAACCATCTTTGGGGCGAATTGTGGCTGCTGCTGCATGGCCGCAATGCGGGCAAATCACACCGTCTTTGGGATCGAGCACAGAGTACGGTGGCTCTTCTGGTGAAACGTAGAGTGGTACATCGGGGGCCATGCGTGCGGATTCAGCCTCGACATCGAAGGCCTTTCCACATTCGCCGCAGGTGTGCTCCCAGTGCTTGACGGTGAGGGTTTTTACTGCCATCACCGGACTGGACATGATCGGTGTACGATGACCACAGCCTGTCACTTGGCAGGGGCCGTGCTTGGCCCAGAAGGTGTAGATGATCTCCGGGCCTTCGTATCGGTAGTCCTTGCGCTCGTCACGCGGGATGGTAAGCGGGTCGAAGTCGGTTGGCATGACCTTGCCCGTGGGTAGGTGCGTCCACGTGCCTTTCTCACCCTCAGGGCCGTCGCAGTAGTAGTACGGCATGATCTGTGGTTTGACTTCGGCCTCAATGTCGGCAAGGAGCTTCTTCACTTCCTCAAGGTCTACATTGGCCAGTTCCTGTTTGACCACGAACCATGCGACTGGGTTGAGGTCGTTACCAGTCATCTGCATGCCCAGACGCGAACCTTCCACCAGCGTGGTGCCGCCCCCCATAAAGATGTCCGCCACCTTCAGGTGCTTGAATGCGCCTTTCTTCTGATGGTTCGCGTAGTAGTTGTCCCACACCAGTTTGGCTGCATGCGATTTGTCTTCCGGGGCCTTGGTAGCCGCCGCAATTAGCATCGAGCGAAACACGCTGGATCGACGTCGTGCCCACCATTTCGACATCTGGTAGATCGGTTTGCCCGCATTGCCTTCGATGATAGCCACCTGATTGACTGGCAAAATTGGGAAATCCACTTCTAGGCAAGTCTTGGGACGGTTCGGGTCGTTGAAGTCCACCGTTTCCAGCGCGACGGCCTTGCCTGCGCCGACAGATTTGGCGACGGCTTCTTGGAGTAGTTGTTTTTTGGTGGCCATCTCAATCCGCCCAGCGCACAAGCGCGAACTGTTCAATTTGATGTTCTGTTTTCAAGTAATCGCCCCAGTGCAACCAGCTTGCAATGCCATCCTGAGCATTCTGTGGAAAATTATCTGGTAATAAGCTGCCACTGTCTTCGCCTTCCGCAGTGGCAAAGAGTTCCCGCAGCATCTCATGCGCCCTTTCGGACGAGATGAATCCTTCGTCTGATTGCAGGTTCCCAACGACGCTTGTCAGGAAATTCGCCAGCGAGCGATTTCCTTCAGGTAGCGACAGTGGGGAATGAAAGCAAAGGTCGGTGCCGCGCTCAGTAAAACTATAGCTGTGCTTGGCGCTCGTCACTTTGTCATGCGGTGGAATCGATACGTGCTCCTGCAACACAGGAATGGCGTTGTAATTTATCGCGCCACTGGTGCTATGGATCAGAATGTCTTCCAACTCCCAGGGGTCTAAACGCCAGAAAAGGGGCCATCTGCGCAAGCCCGCTATATGAACATGAAACCGATAGGCGGAGCGATCTAGAAACAGTGGGCACACATAGGCCGCATCACCGACTTTCCGCTTCACCAGTCGCTGACGCAGACGATAAAGAATGTTGTGCTGGTAGTCCTTATGCGCGGGACGTTTTTCTCTGAGATTAAAGTACAACGTGCGCGGCGCAACTGACAGCTTTAACGTTTTTCTATCGGTGATGACCTTGGCTGTGCTGGTGTCAGGGTAGGCCGATGGCCGTTTGAATTGCATATAGAACGGCTTGAATCCGGCTATGTGTCCATTCAGTCGTGCATCAGCACCGAGCCATCGTTCCCTTCCACGGGAGAATGGTTCAATCGAAAACTTCAAGCGCGGGAAGCTTAAAATCGAAAGAAAGCTCTCCAGCGCAAAGCCAACTGTGTCTTCCGTAAAATCGGCATCCAATCGAAGGCTGTTTTTGCTTGTCTTTGCCATGTTCTCTCTTTAGTCGCTAATGCGTGACTGGCGGCGCATGTTTTCCACGGCGGCAATCAAATCAACTTCTGCCTTGGGCTGAGCCCAGCGAGTCCAGAATGGGATTGTTGCACTGCGCGGTTCGTGTTTCGGTTTCTCTATCTTGATGCGGGTTGGCAGCAGGGTCGCATCGCCCACTACAACCGTTTCGCCCACATCCAGGGTCGGCAGCACCTCCATCAGACCTTCAAGGCTTTCTGGCAATAGCTGCTTGACCACTGCTTGGTCGGTTTTGTTGGCCAGGCGCAGGCTGATGATGTTGCTGCATTGGCTGAGAATGGTTGTACTGACGTCCGATGGACGCTGACTGACCACCATGAGTCCAACGCCGTACTTGCGGCCTTCCTTAGCGATGCGCTCGAAATTCTCGAGCGCACGCCTTTCCAGCGGACCGGTAGAAGCTGCGCTGCTTGGCAGGTAGAGGTGTGCCTCATCGCAGACGATGACAATGGGGTGGCGGGCATCGCCATCCTCGCCCGGGTTGCTCCAGAATTGGATCTGGTAAATCAGCCGACCGACCAAACCCACTACCACCGGCAAGATGTCCGAGGGTACCTCAGAAAAGTCGATGATCTTGACCCCTGGGTTGATACCATCACTGACGTTGCCTGTGCCGAGCAGCTTTTTCGCGAGATCGTGTAGCGCCTCGTAAGTTTCGTATTCCTCCGGCGCTTGGTACATAAACGCGTAGCGGCGGTCGTTCATCTTGGTTTTCAAACGGATAAGGAATCGCGAGAGCTTGCCGTTCAGAGGGCCTTTCTCGGTCTTTGGCAGGCCTTTACGCGGACCGCTTGCATATGTCTCTCCGGTATCGATGGCTTCATCGTTTTTGTCGTCCAATGATTGGACGAGATCAGCGAGTCGATATGGTACTGGCGTGTCGACAGTGAAGCCTTCCAGCAAATCTGACTTGCCAAGCGCAGCGATAGCGGCGCGCTTCATCATCATCACCGAATCCATCAGCGCTAGCGCCTGATTGGGAGCGTTGTCTCCTGAGCGATCTACAAACACTGACTGCATCTCGTCATAGGTCAGCAACCAGAACGGTAGAAAGATCGCACCGTCTTTCTTGGTCTTGGTATCACTAATGCCCGCAATGCGGTAATGCGATGCGAACTTCATGCTCGAGTATTCGCCATGCAAATCGAGCACGACGATATTGGCGTGTGGGAGTTGCGCGGACTGCTCAAGGATGGAGGCGACAGTAAAGGATTTCCCCGAACCCGTGCTCCCCAGCAGCGCGGCATGGCGTTGGAAGAGCTTGTCACCGTCGATGTAGGCGCTGGCTTTACCATCCAGGGTGTAGGTGCCGACCCTCAACGGGGAAGCTGCATCCGCCTTCGACGATGCGCTCAAGATGCCCATGAAGTCTTCGAGAGACTTTTCTTCAATGGGGAACACCGACCGGTTGATCTCAGGCAGGATGAATACGGCGCGCGTGAAGGTGTCCTTGCGCAGCCCATCGCGAGCGCGATAGGTACCAACGAGGCTGATCGACACGCCGTTTTCTTCTTGGGGCATGCCAGCCAGATCCGCTGGCGGATCAGTTTCGGGCAGTGTGGGCAGTTCCACCGGATGCCGCCAAACCCTTTCGATGATGCCGATCAGCCATTCATCCCCCATCGACTGAATGGCAACCAACCGACCGACGCGTGCTTTTTGTAGGCGCTGTCCGTCCGTTACTCGTACGGTGATCCGGGAGGTTTCGACACTGCGGACCTCGCCCAGTGATTGCACATCGGTGAAATTGAAGATGCTCATTCTCCCCTCACTCTACAAATTTTTTCAGAAAATTATCGAGTTGCCAGATAGGCTCCGAAGACTGCAATACAGTCCTGTTCCAGCGACAAACCGCCCCATCACCGTTCTTGAAAACGGCGATCACATGAGGGTATTCGTCAAGAAGTTGTTCAATGTTCGTGGTGGAATCACGCGTGACAATGATTGCGGGCATGCCAGCAGCCAGGCGGCGCTTGATGACGCCTTGTAGATGGTCATCATTGAAGCCAAATCCAATACACAGCAATGCTTGTGCATCAGCGAGCGCCGTATTCATCGCGGTACGTATTTCATCAAACAGCGTATTGACCAGGGCGTCTTGGTACTTTGAAGGACCCGGTACCACGATAGCTCGACCGGCTGTTGTGGTATCGTTGAGTACCTCCATCGGCCCATCATCAGTGGTTAGCCAACTAATAGAACCATGAGGCTTGTAGATGCGAACAGTTTTGCAAACCCTGTGATCGAACTGCTGTTGTCGTTTTTCAGCAATCCAGATGCGTGTGTACTGATTTTCGAAAATTGGCCGAGAACGTGGTTTGCGGCGGCGAAATCCGGTAAATCCTGTATCAATGGGCAGCCCAGATAGATCGCAAAACAACTCCAGCAGTGTGTCGTAGTTGGTAGTGATAACGTGGATGCTTTCTGCGTTCTGTGGTGAGCCGTTAAACAGGTGGTTTAGGAGGCGTGATGGGGCGTGCCCTCTATCTGCCCTTTCTTGAAGTATCTTCGATTCAGCAGTTGCTGTGTTATCAAGAATTAGCCGAGCGGTTTCGCTACGTATGGCTGATACGATTTCATTCCAGCCCACGGTACCCAGCGGAATGTTGTTTAGCCCTACCTCTAGGTTCTCTCTGATAGCTTCAGTGACTTGTGCCCAGGCCCTTTTTGCTTCACCGGTGGTAAGTACGCTACCAACGGTGGCCACTAGATGTTCCGCCAGAGCCTTCATGCCAGGAAGGCCATATCCGCATGAAAATCCGGATCCGACAAGGAGTACAGGTGCTTTGCGAAAAGCGCCCTGTATCTCCGTGAAGAGATCATCCGGTAGGTCTGCCGTTGACATATCGCACCCGCTTACTTGGCCAATTCGACAAACGGTGAGAGTACCTCCAGCAGGGAGAGACCTCCGTGCGTGAGCGTCGGATATCCTCCTTGGCTGCGCCACTTTCTGCGGCCAATCGCCAGGAGGTGTGCGCCGTGAGGGCCATTGCTCTGTATGGCGACTGGAGGCACGAAGGGGCCTGCGTCACCATTTCCCGCTTTACTACGCCCGCTAGAAAATATTTGTTTGAGATGGATGGCAACTTCACCATCGGCATCCGGAAAGTAGCTGGTGGCGGCGTAGCCGTGATCCGATGTGATGACCAAGTGCCTTCCGGTGGCGAGGCGTTCAACAAAAGCCCAGAAATCGTCGCTGGAAAGTTGCTGCGCAGCATCCTTGGTTAATAGTTCTAACCCTTGCCCCGCGCCGTAATCGTGTAGTTTTGCATCAGGCCAGTGATGCCAAAACAGCCAGTTCTGCGCGCCTGAGGCGTTGCTGACCAGGGCTTCGCAGTCCTGCCATGGCAGATCGACGGTTTCGGTCTGCGCGGGTTGCAGCTTGTGCGCCAAACCGCCGCCATTGGCCTGTAACTGACTACGGCTGGCCAGTCCCAAGGCACGGGCAAAGGGATTGGTTTCGCTGGGCAGTTCGGATGCGGTAGCTGCGACGGTGTGCAGGGTGAATCCGCGTTCTTTGGCACCTTGCAGCAGCCACGGCAGTTCGCGTAACGAGAGCGCATCAAGAATCAGCACAGCACGAGCTGCACTTTGACCATAGCCAGGTTCGTTCCACCAACGTACCAGACGATCTGAAGTGCGTTCTACGCCGCTAATCTCCGGGCGCCCAAAGCATTGCCATAGATCCCAGCCGCTAGATGCGAGGAATAAATCAAATTCACCGATTTCACGGTCACGTTTGACGACCTCGCTGGAGGCAATCTCCTGAGTCAAGGGGCGCGAAGCAATGCCGATGGTGCGTTCGATAATGAACTGCCACGCGTCTGTAGCGGAGCCCTGTGTCAGTCGCTGTAATAGTTCAGCGTCGAGTGCCATCAATTGTCCTCCTTCTCAAGACTCAACTCGAAGGTCATGCCATCAGGCAGCTTTTTCAGGAGTTCTTTGAGTTGTGCACCCGTGATCTGCGTATTTTGGCCAGCCGATACTTTGATCGAGACTTCTGCTACAGGTGTTGCAGGACCAATGCTCCAGCCTTCGAGCTTACCGATCAAGTTCAGTGGTGAAGTGGGAGGGGTGGACAGAGGGATACGCGGCCTTGTCGAATTGCCTGCCCCACCAAACATTCCGCTTGGCGTTTGGGGGGAGGGGGACGACGTGACGGGTTGAGGCTCGTGCATTGTGGCCGAAGGGTTGCCACCAAAGATATCGCCACCGTTCACTTCAACAGGCGGTTGCGGTGCAGGTGGCGTTGTGCCACCGGTTGCGGGAGCAGCCGACGGCTCCAACAGGAATACCTCATCCAATTGACGGCCTGTGTATGAGAGTTTGGGCCGCAAGCGCCGCCATGCGGATTCTTCGTCTTCGCCTGGCTGTGCCTGCAAATATTCCAGGCCGCGCAGATTAATAGCGATTTTTCCGTGTGCACATAAGCGAAGAATACGCTCCTTCATCGCCGTTTCACCCAGCCAGGGAATGCTGTCTTGACCCGCAGGGCGCGGTTCCTGTAATTCGCGTAGCAACTTTCCTAGGGGGGCATTCTCTGAGGCAGCTTCAAGCACCAGGGCTACGAAGTCCTCAGGGACGAACAGATCATGTGTCAGCGTTTCTTCGATGGCTCCAGGAATTTGAGCACCCTGCTGTCTCAGATGCTCTACGCTGAACCGGGATTGTTGCGGGTTTTGATGATCGTATCGCAGCAGTACAGCGAAGCGGTCAAAGCGCTTCTTTAGGTTGTCACGCAGTGCGTTTTCGAATTCCTTGTGTAGCTTTCGATATTCTGGGTTCTGATTGCTCCACTCCTGTGCTTTCATTTCAGCACGAGCGAGAATGAGCAAGTCACGATCCTGGAAGGCGTTGATAGAACCCGATCGGGGGAGCAGGAATCGAATGGTGTTACGGCGCTTTTGTAGATTATCTTTGAGCCAACGGCCTAGCGTTTGGTCAATTTTTTCGGGTTCTTCAGGTAGAACCAAGATAGGCAGGCGGTCATCCCAGCGTTCTGGCTGTTCCGTTTCATCTAAGGGTGTCCATGGGTTTGTCTGCCAGGATCGTGGTAATGCGATCACCCGGAAGTTCTTTGCGACTTCGTCACTGCCGCCAATGATATAGCGAACTTGTTTGGCCAGTTGTGCCAGATCGGAACCGTCAGTGAATAGCTTGTCGTTCCGAGCGCAGGCCATCAATTTGGCACGAGGATTTTCTTCCGTGCGAAAGAGTAGCTTGGTACCGTCTTTATGGATATTGAAACTGTTCTCAACAATCGTCGCGAGCTCAACCTGGAAGGCGTTGTCATCCACCGGCTGATCTCGGGTGATATCTACCTGTAGTGTGGCGGGTTCAGCCCCTGCTAAATTGCCAACGGCAATTGACCGTAGCCACAATGCACCCACGATTTCTTGTAGGTGAGGAGCTAGGCTGGCGTGGTTGTACACAGCTTCGGTCACTGAAATGATATTGTGCTGTGCCTTCTCGCGCAGGGTGCGATGGTGTTCGTTGGAGACGGAGTCCAGTAAGGCGCCAATGCCTGAAGCATCGTCATCCAGTCGGAAGTCGGCTGCGGTGAGTACAGGTACTGCTTCACCACGGCTTTTATAAAGATTCGCCAGAATACGAATCATGTCACGTGTTTCTTGCGCATCGGTGGCGATCAGCACCTGTTCCTCAAGGAGACGCAGCAGGTGTGGCGCGTAGGGCCAGGATTCGGTGAACTCAATGCGCTTTCGTTCTTGCTCAGCTGGTGGTACGTTGAGCAAGCGGAAGGACTCCGAAATGTGTTGGGCGGCCAGGGATTCAATGGTGCCATTGGCAATTTGCAGGCGATTTTCGAACAGGCGATGTAACAGCATTCGCCGTCGATCTTGCTGAATCCGCTCGGCATTGCCTCCAGCCTTGAAGTCGATGGGAACCGGATTGACGCGGTGAACCTGTTGGTAGGCGTCACTGCCGCCGTTGCGAACGGAAATGACGAGTACTAAAAGATCAGGACGTTCTTTGGCGATTTCCGAAAGAATCTGGATGAAATTGAATGCCCAATGCTTCCAAGGGTATTGCTTAGTATTGGTCAGGCCGTCAAACCAGGTTTGGAACTCATCCAACAACAACATTGTTGGTGTGTGCTCTAGTAGTTCCAGAATAAGCTTGTCTGAGGGAACATCGGTCTTCGCCTCACCCATGCCTTCCCACTTGCCTCTGATGAAAGCGCCATGGGGGTGGCGTTCGAACATCAGATCCCATAGGAATTTGTATCTCTGACGGTGCAGGCTCTCGCCTATGACGAGCATGCCATCACGCAACGCAATCTGGCCGATGCTTGGATCGCCCAGTGTGTCGCTCCAGGACTGCAGCCAAGCGCCAGTGGATATTGGGTCATTGACTGCGTGATACAACGCGGCCATCAAGTGCGATTTCCCCAGACCTCGTTCGCCAATGACCACCACCGGTCGCCCTTGATCGGGGCTGATCGCTTCAATGCCTTTAAGCAAATCCCGCGTCGGATAGGTGATATTTAAAAAGCTTCTGGCGTTAATCTGTGTGGCGCCTGTTTCCTGATCATTAGACAGCTCAATTGCTGTCCCTTTGAGGCGTTTTCCTTGGAATTCTTCACGTAGTTTTAGGCCGAGCATCTTTTACCGTTTCCCATCGTCTTATGTAAGCGCTTCTGATGATTTCTACTGCTGTAGAGATACATCAATCAGGCCCTGATTGTTTTATGTTCCTTGATCCAAGTCTCAATATCCTTTATTGAGAAACGCCATGCACCACCTACCTTGAATGCTGGAATTTTTTGGTCGGATGCGAGACGGTATACCGTCCTTTTGCCGATTTTTAGGTATCGAGCGACTTCGTCGAGCGTGTAGATATCGTCAATCCGGTCGATCATGGCGGGTCAGCAGTCCCATACAGGAGGTAACAAGAACAATCTTTGCAATGATAAGGCAGAGTGTGACATTTTTGGCCCACTCTGGTTGACGGGGGGCATCCTACTGAGCGGCCGTTGATGGTAGGTCAGACCGTCCTCCGTCCGGTAGGGGCGCTCGCCGCGCGGCCAGTGTCCCCAGTCCATCTCCATGGTGCGGGCAGCCATTGCCCTGAGTGCGCCGCCTAAAACGCCGACTGTATCACTGCGCTCCTTTCTGCAAGGGGTGCGCTTCGCCGGGTACTCACCCGGTCCCTTCGTTTCTCTTCGTTCTCCTGCGGGCTGCGGCTTCCGTGCCCGCCCCTTTCCGGTCGTCCCTGCGTGATCCAGCGCGGCAAGGCGACGAACTCACGGCAACGGTGGCACTCCGGGCCAGACAGTAGGACTGCGAACACCGCAAAACCTACAGAAGGCTCGGAATCTTCGGCCCCGGTAGCCGGATAACCCCGAAAGGAGAACACCATGAAAGAAATCAGCACCGCCGCGCTGGGCTACGACAACATGAACGATGTGCATACGCTGTATGTCCGCAGCCCCAGCGGGCGCTATCGGCTGGCGTCCGATGATCAGGTGCTGGCAGCGGGCCGGGTGGCGGCTGAAAGCCTGATTTCTGTGTCCAACCCGATGGCGCAGCCTGCACGGGTGGCGCAGTTTTTTCAGGCGAAGCTGGCCGGGCTGGGTCATGAGTGTGCGGCGTTCCTGTATCTGGACGCGCAGCTAAAGCCGATCCGCTACATCGAACAGGCCTTCGGGACGCTGTGCCATGCCAGCATCTACCCCCGCGAAATTGTGAAAACGGCCTTGCGTGTGAATGCCGCCGCGCTGTTGATGGCGCATAACCATCCGTCCGGGCTGGCTGAACCCAGCGCCGCTGATGTGAGCATGACGCGGCAGCTCAAGCAGGCGCTGGCCCTGGTGGATGTGCGCTTGCTGGATCATGTTGTGGTCGCTGCAACCCAGGCGGTTTCCCTGGCCGAACGCGGCCAGGTGTAAGGCGGTCGGCAGGGTGGGGCTGCGGCCCCGCCCTGTACCAGGGCGGGCAGGCCGCGCCACCCCGCATCCCTTATTCAACAGGAGATCACCCCATGAACACCTATGAAAACGGTAACGACGACCGTTTGAGCAGTAGGGCGCAGGCTATCCAGGATGGCCGATTGATAGACATTACGCGCCAGGCTGGCCGCGTGGGTTTTCGGGTGCCGGTGGCGATCAGCCGCGCCGCCTGGCTAGACTGCGTGGAATGGGCAAACACCGCAGCATCGGACGAAACCCAAGACCGCCGCTTGCATGATTTGCTGCGCGAGTTGAACGAACGCGCCGTACTGGCATCGGAACTGGACCCCGAAGGCGTGGCGCTGATGCGGTTTTATCGGGTTCCAGCAGGAGCCAAGCACACCGAGGCCGAAGTGACGACAGTTGCCCTGCATAGCGGGATGGATGAACACGATATGCCCATCATCACCATCAGCCTGGCTGGCGAAGCCGACGATTCCGCCGTCTGACCGGCTGTATCACTGCGTTCCACCCTGCATGATGTGTCCGTGTCCCCGCCGCCGTGGGCGTCGGGGCCGGGCTGTCGTGCTGCGCATCAAGCCCCGTGCCGGGTCTTGCCCCTGGCGGGCTTCCATCCCTCACGCCTTCGCGCCTTGCGGCGCTGCGCGCTTCGCTTGCCAGGCGGCCGCTGGCCGCAGATGGAGCCGCGCCCGTGCGGGCGCGACTAGGGGCGCTCGCCGCGCAGCCGATGTGGGGCGACAGATTCGCGCCACTGCCGACATCCCCGTCTTTCGTAAGTTCCGCCGCCTAAACCGCCGACGTGTACCACTCCGCGTCCAGCCTCCGAGGGCTTTCGCGGCATAAACGGCTGCCTCCCCGCTGCGCGGGTCCCCTCCATTTATTCCACGACCCTCTCCGGCTGGCCGCTGCATGGTCCAGATCGGCACGGCGACGGAACTCACGAAAGACGGCGGCAACACCGGGAGCCAGGATCAATCCCCCCACATCGCATCAACGATCCGGCTCAAGAATCTTCGAATCCGGTCAGCAGAAAAACCAGCCCCAAAAGGCTTTTTTGAAGGATGGAAACCATGAACAAGCTGTTTGAAGCATCAGACCTGATCCATGTCTACAGCCGCGCCGATGCGATTGCAGATGGTGTGCTGGTGGATGTCACCGCAACGGCCCGCGAAGCCGGGTTTACGGTGCCGGTCGCCATGACCCGCGCAGCCTGGGCCGATTGTGTGGAGTGGACCGAAGAAACCGACCGGCGCAAGGCGACGAGCCAGGACGAAGCCGGGCGCTTGTGGGATGTGGTGTGGATGGCACACCGGGCTGCACTGCGGGCGGCAGGGGCTGGATGCTGCGCCTTTGAAGTGCTGCGGGTGCCACGCGAAGGCCGGGGCATCCGTCCGCGTAGCGCAGTGCTGACCATGCGCATCGGTGCCGGGGATGCTGGTGAGCCAGTCATCACCATCAGCCTGCCCAACGAGGACTGACAACCCCGGCCAATGCTTCGCGGCGCGGAGCATTGACAGCGGCTGTCGCTGAAATCCCAACCACGGAAAGCAAGGAGAAACACCATGGCATCAGTCAACAAAGTCATCATCATCGGCAACCTGGGCCGCGATCCCGAAGTGCGCTACAGCCCGGACGGTGCCGCGATCTGCAATGCTTCGATTGCCACGATGACCCAATGGAAGGACAAAGCCACGGGCGAGAAGCGCGAGGAAACAGAATGGCATCGGGTGGTGTTTTACAACCGCCTGGCCGAAATCGCGGGCGAGTATTTGAAGAAGGGCCGTTCCGTCTACATCGAGGGCCGTCTGAAAACCCGCAAATGGCAGGACAAGGAAACCGGCGCGGACCGCTACAGCACCGAAATCGTGGCCGATCAGATGCAGATGCTGGGTGGCCGTGAGGGTGGCCCCGCTGCGGGTGACGATGCTGGCGAGGATGGCCCCAAGACCGGCAAGCCCGCGCAGCCGCGCAAACGTGGCGGGCGCAGCGCTGCACCAGCGGCCAACGATCAGGCCGATGATATGGATATCCCGTTCTGATCCCGTCTGACCTTCCATCCCTGGGCCGCTTTTGCGGCCCTTTTTGCGTCTGCCCGTTGCCGTGCTTTGGTAGCGGGTTTCTGTCTGCCTGGTGCGCTTGTCCCAGGCTGCGCCTGGGTCCCTGCCGTGTGACGCTGCCTGCCCGGTTTCCGGTCAGGCTGGGCCGTTTGTCCCCAAATTCGCTGGCGCTCATTTGTGGCCTTAAACGTCCCACACATGACGCACCCCTGGCGGGGAGCCGGAAAGCCTTGCCCACCAAGGATTTCCGGGGATTGGGCTGATTCCGGGATTGTGGAACACATAGGGCACCAGAACCACCTAAAGCATTGGTCTATCTGTGGAAATGGCGGCCACAGCCGTGGCCTAAAGCGCCGTAGACGGGTGTGCTACCTGGGAAAATACCGGGTTAGAGACACCCTGGAGACATGAGGGAGACACGGCGGTGACGTTGCCGCGACATCCACAGGACACGAGTGATACTGTCTGGAGACTTCAGCGCGACAGCCTGGGGACGGATGGTAGACAGTCTGGCGTCATTCGATTTCGAGGGCAGGGGCCGGCTGCGCATCGAGGGTGTTTTGTGGGTCATGCGGCTGCATGACAGGGTGTGCCATCTGCGCTTGCACCAGGTCATGGGCCAGCCCCTTGTATCCTTGCCGGTCCACCCGTTCGGGCAGTTTTTCCGCATTGTCGGTGAACACTGTGACGGCATGCCGTTCCCGCGAAATGCTGACGTAATAGGTGTCCTGGGCCGTGGTGCGGCTGAAACTTTCCGCGTTGTACAGCACCCGGTCGCAGGTCAGCCCCTGGGCGCTGTGTGCAGTGCTGGTATAGGCATAGTCCAGGTGCAGCGGCTTGTCGGCGGGCAGGGTGATGTGCCGGTTGCCTGCCGCGATGGTGATGCGGTCGGCCTGGATCTCGACCACCTTGGCCAGTTGGCCGTTGACCAGATCATGGCGGGCATCATTGCGTGTGATGCGGACCTGATCCCCCACGGATAGTTCCGATTCGTTCAGGTGATAGACCGACAGGCGGCTCATCGTCCTGGGGATGATGTCGATGGGGGGCTGGTCGGCTGCGTCCGGGTGCAGGGCGGCCACCGTGATACGGTCATGCTGGGGTATGCCGATGACGCGATAGCGTTCACCGCGTTTCAGGCCGCATTGGTAATCCCGTTCGGGCACCACGATATCGCCCACGGTGTAGTAACGGGCCACGCTGCGCTGGGCGCGGGTGGTGTCGTGGCGGGCCAGCAGTTGGTAACGCTGACCCTTGCCCTCCAGGCCGCGCAGCGCATGGATGCGGGCGTTGATGGCCTGGCGCGAGGCATTGGTGCCGGTGACGACCAGGGTACTGGCTTGTTCGTGTTCAGGCAGCGAAACATAGGCTTGGGCGATGGCCTCATAGCGGCCAGAGCTGTCGCGGGTCTTGTGGCCGTGCTCATCCACGCCGAACTGATCGGGGATGGTCCGCACCTGATCCAGCAGCGGCAGAGACTGGCTCGCCCGGCCAGTGGCGGCCAGTTGCACGGCCTGGCGCAGCCGTTCGGACCGCTGGCGCTGGATGTCACCCATGAGGACGGTTTTCATGCCGTGTTCCTGCATCATGGCAAAGGCGCGGCCCGCCTCGATGGCCTTGGTCTGTGCGGTGTCGCCTAGCAGCACCACCTTGGCCTCGGTCGGCTGGATCAGCGCCAGCAGTTTGTCCATCTGGCGCACGGGCACCACCCCGGCCTCATCAATGACCACCACGGTGTGCGGCCCCAGGCGGTCCGTGAAGCTGCGTTTGTCACGGGCGGCCAGCACCGAGGCAACGGTATTGGCCTGGACGCCATCGTTGCGCAGATTGCGCACCATATTGCCGTAGGGGGCCAGCGCCACCAAGGTCCGGTGGTGCTGTTGCAGCATGGTCTGGGCGTTTTGCAAGGCGAAGGATTTGCCCGTACCGGCCAACCCCTGGATGCCGCTGATCTGGTCGGCGTCCGTGGTGATCAGCATGACCGCCTCACGTTGCCCGGCGGTCAGGTGGGTATCCAGCCCGGTTTCGATGACCTGGGCGGGCAGGGCGGCCAGCCAGGTGCCGCGCCCGGTCTGTTCCGCCGCCAGGATGCGGGATTCGGCTTCATGCGCCTGGCGGGTGGCGTAGCGCGGGCTTTCCATCAGCAGCCGTCCCTGGGCAATGGCCTGGTCTACGAGCTGCAAGGCAGACTCATGAGACGATCCGCCCAGGCGCACGACTTCTGCGGCCCAGCCCTCACGGGTCATGGGTGCCGCTTGGGTGTCCTGGGTGCTGCGGTAGTGGGGCGCTTCGCGGATCAGGGTGCCTGCCTGGACCTGGGCCTGGATGGCGGCCTGGATGCTGGTCACATCGGCATGGCCCCCGGCGTGGCGCACGGCTTGTTGCAGCAGATCGGCCAAGGGCATGACTGATTCTCGTTCGGCCAGATGCGAAATGGCCCAGGTCAACGATGCCTGGGCCACCAGTGGGGAAGATTGATCCGCTTCATGTCGCGGCTGGGCCTGTGGCCCCGCCTGCCTAAACGGGATGCCGATGGCGGCAGCGGCCTCTTTCCAGGTCTGATGCAATGCAGTGCGGCTCATGTCCTGGGCCTTGGCTTGCCGGTGGGCCAGGTTGATGCCCTGGCGCAGTGCATGGGGTGCCTGGTCGCGGCTGGTGCCGCGTGCGGACAGTTCCGCCGTGATGCCGGTGCTGCGTTTGCTGAAAAACTCGATCTGCTGACGGCTGATGTGCGCCAGTTCGATATGGTTTTTCTCATGGCGCACGGCGTAGCCCAGCGCACGGACATTGCGTTCCAGCGTGGCCTGGTAGATGGAATCCGTGACGCGCAGAAGTTGGAAAATCTGTTCATTGGACAGCGCCACCCATTGACCATCGGCCCGCTGCGTCAGATTCATCAGCAGGGCGTGGACATGCAAATGGGGATCGGGGGCCGCGCCTTCCGTGGGCCGTGCGGTTTCATGGCGGAATTTGGCGATGATCAGATTGCCGGTGTGTTCCACGCGGGATTTGCCGCCTTCCTTGCGTCGGCCCATGGCCAGGTGCTTTTCCACATAAGCCAGTGCTGTGGATACGGCATCGTCATTAGCTTGGATCAGGCGGTCGTCACCGCCGATCAGCGCCTGCAAGGTGATGCTTTTGGGCGCACCAAAGGTCAGGTCCAGGGCGGCGCGGGCCTTGGCGTCCTTGCGCACCGACTGGACCGCCGTGATGCCATGCCCAAAATCGCCCTGGAGCATGGCTTTGAAGCGGGCCGGGTCAATGGCCCCGACCGCGCCCAGGCGGCGGGCACCTTCGCCCTGCCAGGTCGCGGCGCTGCCGTCGCGGCTGTAGTAGTCATCGGCCTGGTCGGCGTAGTAGTGGGTAGCGAGGGCCGCACGGACCCGATAGATCTGGCTGTGCGAGATCATGGAGACTCCGGGATGGGGGAATATGGTTAAAGATCAGCCAGCGGAGGCGGAGGGCGTGTCAGTGCTAGCTGTTGGGGGGAAGGAAGATTACACAGGGTTTTCCACAGGAAATGTGAGAGAGCCGAAAAGACGTCAATCAGCCTAGAATGATACCTATGAAAATACGTCTGTTTGAATCAGTACTCAAGCAAAGGGAGGTGTTTTGAACAAAATCGAACAAGGTGCGGTATTTGGACAATGGATACTTGCGGAGCAACTCGGTAAAGGTGGAAATGGCGAAGTCTGGGAAGCTAGTAATCATGCCGGAGAAATCCGTGCTTTAAAGATTCTTGTCCATGGGGGGGTTGGTGAGCCATATCAACGGTTTTGTCGCGAAATTGAAGTATTAAGGAATCTAGAAATTTCAGAAGGAATAGTCCCGCTACTTGATAGTTACATACCTGAAAATCCAAAGAAGGATAGGCTCTGGTATGTCATGCCTGTCGCTGCGTCTTATATGGATGAGGCCAAAGGAAAAGATCCTTATGCAATTGCTGAGGATTTTCAAAGTCTAGCTAAAACCCTAAAAGAATTACACCTTCGGGGAATATCGCACAGAGATATCAAACCCGCGAATCTATTGGTTTTAAATAGTCGGGTTTGTCTATCGGACTTTGGTCTCGTGAAAGCCTCAGATGCAAACGGCATTACGCCTCCACGAAGAGATGTCGGCGCAAAATATACAATGGCTCCGGAAATGAGGAGGACGCCAATTGAAGCAGATGGACAACTCGCAGACATCTATTCCCTAGCGAAGTCTTTGTGGATGGTACTGACGCGCGAGCCGCTTGGGTTTGATGGGCAGTATAATGCACACACTTCCGTAGGCCTTAGAAAATACTTATCAGCCTACTACTTGAGACCACTTGACGACTTGCTGACCGCATGCACCAATCATGATCCAGCTGCTAGGCCAGATCTTGATCACTTCATCGATACGCTCAGGGAATGGAAGCGCATCAACGATGACTTCGATGATCGCAATGGACATGAGTGGCGCGAGGTCGCTGAAAGGATATTCCCTTTCGGTGCGCCGGCCCGGGCGCAATGGGAAGATAAGCGCCAGATATGCGATATTTTGAACGCGGCTGCTTCGACTAAAAGCCTAAACCACATGTTCTATCCAACCGGGGGAGGGATGACTCTGTTAGGAGCAAGCCTCGCTCCTGAGGCAGGCATGATTGAGCTTAGAATTGGCGAGCGTTCGTGTGAAATATGTTGTCCTGATCGTCTTTTGTTTGAGTCATATGCAGGAAAGCCTGAGTGGAATTATTTCAGATTAGAACTCAAGAAAATTTATCCAGCATTAGATAGTGGGGCCACAGAATATTTAGATGCGAGTGAGGAGTTGACTGAAGTCCGTCCAGGTGTTTATGCCCCGCTGGAAGCTTGGTTTGAGAATGAGATCAATGGCGAGCCCCTCACTGAGAAAGCAAGGCGTATTACTAGATTTTCAGGTGGGAGTTTTGTGATTTTCAGTACATCCTCTGTTTATAATCGCGTCTCAGCCACTTATGATGCACGGCACAATCGTATGTCCACTGAGGAATTTAGGGCTTACATTCATAGAAGCGCGGAACAGGATTTTTAAATAGCGTAATGTCTACGGAGAGATTGTTTGGATTGCTAGCGCTTTTGAATTGTCAATACATTCTTCATGAATTTTCATTAAAAAATCATACTCTGATAAAATCGGAGAAATTGTTGGGATGCTGCTCAGTGAGTTTTATAGTGTCCAATCTTTGTGGCTCGTATTGCATCTTGAGTTGTAGAAAATCTGGTTTATTTAAAATTAAATCAGATTGATGTTTTGTGTTTTTAAGCATTGGGATCAAAATCGACAATAATCAATACAGAAGTCGCGGTATCGTATAATGCAATTAGGCTGTATGCAAATACACCAACTATGATAGATTCGAAGAAAGTATAAAAAATATCGCTCTGTGGAATGATAGGTGAGCTAGCGACGGTAAGCGCGGCGATTGCAATAATAATAAGTGCGATCTGCTCTCTAACTGCCAATAGCATTTGTGCTTTTGTGGATTTAAAAATTGATGTCTTTCCACCCATTTCAACTAGCTCTCGAATTTTTGTGAGAACAATGCCCATAGTCGCAGAATTGATTGCTAGTAATGCAATTAGAAGAGTGAGCAGATTGTCATGAAGGAAAGTGTTGAGATAATCTGTCTCAAGGGCATGCTGAGCTAATTGAGACAGAAATCCCAGGGCTAATGAAATTAGTGCGGTACAGGTCGAGCTCATTCTAGGCCATTAAGTCTTTGAGAACAGCGGCAATATCTGAGGCTGAGCCGTCAATGTCAATTTTGTCGATTGATACAGTCTTGACGTTCCTTGATGTCTGGTATTTTTTCTTTAATCCGGCGACTTTCATAACTATATTTCCTCCTCCTTCTGAACTATATTCAACTAAACCTGCGAGAGTTTGATTTGATTTATCAACATGAATTATGGATTCTTTGTCGGCTGTGATGCGTAAATTATTACTTGCCGAGTTCATTTCTTTCGCAAATTGTCGTAGATCATGTGACAGGCTTCGTGAGATATTCGCCATATTTGGCGTAATAAACTCGAACTCAATGCTTTTTATTCGGCCTTCAAATTTTTGGACAAGAGCCCAGAAGCGCTCAACCTCAAACAACGGCTCAAAGTGAGATCTCAGGTGAGCAACGCTTAGCTTAGGTTCTACAGATTCTAGGATCATATGAACTACCGATTTCGCATGTTGGAACGCTGCATTTCTCCTTTGGACTGCAATGAGCTGAATATCCGGATGGTTCCATACCGCTACCAGAACAGATGGCCAATTATCAATATACTCATCAGAAAACTCTTTGGTTTCTCTATGAATAGATCGATTGGCAGCAATTCTGTAAAGAAAGAAATCGTGTTCTGCGTGCAGAAGCTTGGCAATGACGGCCGTACGGGGGTAGATGAACTGGTCAACCTCCCGAAGCGCTTGTGCGAAGATGTCGTTCTTGCGTTCAATAAGTTCGTCGACGCTCTGGATGCCATTAATAAAATCGAGCTGCCACTGCCGATCAACCGGCAGCAATTGATAGCGAAATAGTTCGAATATTGTTGTCATGAGATCTCCTCGGCTCCAGACATGGCATTGAAATCAGCAGCCCTGGAAAGACATGCTTTGAATTGGTTCGCTAAAATATATATTAAAAATAACATTTCAAGCTGGGTTTTCGTTGATTTAGGTGTGGATCTTTCTTTCTGGCTTCATCGTCATCCAACTCTGTGGACTGCCACTGGTAGATTTTAGGCAATCAACATCCAAAAATGCAGCAGACGTTTCTTCAAGCTGCTGGGCTGATACTTTTAGCCTAGCTACTGGCAGATCACCGGCTAAACCTAGATACCCCTCCAGCACCGGTAGCGCCTGAATCTGCGCTGCCGTCACCACATCCTCAGTCGTCCGATCCATATTATCTGAAGTGTTACGGTGATCGACACTGCGGCTAACACTGAATTTCGGGCGCTCGACCTCATGTTTGCCCAGGCTTTCGCTCATGTCGCGGGCTGTCTGGGGATCGGTGCGTGATCCGCCCAGGATTGCCAGGTTGCGGAAGCTGGCCCGCAGGGTGGTGGCCATGGTGCGCCCGTAGATGTGTTCCAGTTGGGATGTACTCTGCAATCCGGCGACAATGTAATGACCCAGTAGAAACCTGCTCAGGTGATAATTGAAGAGGAAATCACCATGAGCATAAAGATGGAAGACGAGATCAAGCGATGGACGGCCAAGCGCAAAAGCGCGCTGGTGCTGGACATCAT